>MDTC01060975.1_pt1 | contig 23319 bp, 18 predicted proteins | sample 811181 | NCBI WGS metagenome assembly MDTC01 (sample SAMN05326644, study PRJNA326480) | marine metagenome | isolation source: seawater | place: Pacific Ocean: North | collected 2011 | reverse complement strand
GGCGGGCGTGAGCACGCCATTGCATGGAAGCTGAGTCAATCGTCCATGCTGCGAAAATTGCACATTGCGCCGGGCAACGGCGGAATGGAATCCTTGGGGGAAACTGCCGATTTAGATCCCATGGATTTTGCGGCCGTGGAACGGTACGTCAGACGCCATGACATCGGTCTGGTCGTTGTTGGTGCAGAGGCCCCGCTGGTGGCCGGCATAGCCGATTACTTCGAAGCCTCGACCAAAACCAACGTCATGGTCGTGGGGCCCAAAAAAGAAGGGGCGATGCTTGAAGGCAGTAAGGAATTTGCAAAGGCCTTCATGCAACGGCACAACATACCGACCGCAAGGCACGCCTGCTTTGACCATTCTCGACTGGACGAAGCCATTGCCGCCTTGGATTCATTCCAGCCACCGTATGTGTTAAAAGCAGACGGTCTGGCAGCAGGTAAAGGCGTGATTATCACGTCTTCAAAAGAGGAAGCCATTCAGACGCTCAAGGAAATGCTAAGCGGAAAGGCGTTCAGCGATGCGGGCCGCAAAGTGGTCATCGAAGAATTTTTGGAAGGAAAGGAGCTCAGCATGTTTGCTGTAACGGATGGATCGAGCTATCACCTGCTGCCTTCCGCCAAAGACTACAAGCGCATTGGTGAAGGTGACACCGGGCCCAACACAGGCGGCATGGGAGCAATTTCTCCGGTTCCGTTTCTATCGGAAGAGTTCCAACAAAAGGCGTTAAACCAGGTCATCATACCGACCATCAAGGGGCTGGGAAAAGACGGCATCCCTTACAAAGGCGTCATCTTTTTCGGCCTGATTAAAGTTGGAAGCGATCCGTACGTGATTGAATTCAACTGCAGACTAGGAGACCCAGAAACAGAAGTGGTGCTCCCGAGGTTAAAGAGTGACTTGCTTCACCTGTTCGAAAGCCTCTGCAGCGGACTGTTATCTGAATACGATTTGGTTACCGACGAACGTGCAGCGACGACGGTCATCCTCGCGAGCGAGGGCTACCCAGAAAGTTACGAGAAAGGGTGTGAAATCAAAGGTCTTCAAGACGTGTCGGCCATCGATGGAATGGTGTTTCACGCTGGCACCAAATCCAGCCGTCGCAAAATCGTAACCAACGGCGGTCGTGTATTGGCCTGCACAGGGCGCGGAAATGATGTCGAGGAAGCGCTCAAGAATAGTTACCAGCTTGCGAGCAAAGTCACCTTTGAAGGGGCGTATTACCGGAAAGACATCGGTGCGGACGTCCTAGACTTGGCTTGAAGTGATGAAACGCGAAGCGAACGGATCAGACGATACCGCCTTCTTCTTCTGCCTTGGCGGTGTACTTCTTTTGCAAGCGCAACCACAAGAACAACCCGCAGAAACCCAATGCGATAACCGCCATGTTGAAGGGCGAACTTATCGGAACAAGAATGGTTTCGAATGTCCATTCAATAAATTTCGCTACAGGAGTGATGATTTCTTGTGTGTTCATGGTTCCTAATTTCAGAACAAAAATAAGCAACCGTTGATTTCAATCCTCCGCTCCAATCAACCAATTGCATGGGCGCTTATCCCACTGACTGTTTTTGGTGGTTTGTTGGTGCATTGGTGGGTGGGAACCCTGGATGGGTTAAGTACAATCATTCACGGATTAGGGCTGACAACCGTGGCCTTCTTCGGACACCAGATTTACGTCAATCGCCACTTTGTGGACCGCGGTGATTCCGCCCTCGCCTGGCTGATTGCGTTGTGGTCCATCCCATGGCTAACGCCAACCACTTGGACGGAAGGCCTTCGGACCTGGGGAAGTCTGTTTCTCGTTTGTGCCAGTCTTTCTATTGTGCTCTCCGTACATCGGCAATCCTCGACCAGCGGCATCCAATTCCGCTCGGGTGCCCTCGCAGCATTGGCCATCGGCCTCGATCCGGGCAATTGGGGACTTTTTTTGGGCTTGATTGCCGTGCAGATTAACCTGCGTCCGGGTATTTTCAGGGAGTGGGCCATGCTCTTCATTGGAGCAATATGGGGAGGGGCTATTGCCTTTGGCCTTTCCAACATCTTGCCCGACACGGTTGCAACCATCGATAACATTACGGCCTTGACGTTTCAGTCCGGCAATGGGCTTCATTGGATGATCTTGGCTTGGGCGGCTGGTGGCGGAATGGTTTTGCTGCGCCGACAATCCTCCTTGAACCTTCGATCCCAAAACGTGCGCCTGACCGTCCTCACTTTGACGTGGTGCACGGCATTATTCAGCGCCCTTGTGCTGGAGCCAGAAAACGGTTTGGCCATAACATCACTCCCGCTGACGCCGACGTTAGGCTTCGCCATGGGCTTTACCTGCATTGGATTGATACCCGAAAGGGAGCGCTCAAGGCGCATGCAGCGGCCCTGGCACGACGCCGTGTATTGGGCGCTTGTTGGTACCGTGTTGGTTCTTTTTATTCAGCATTTGTTGAGCTGAATTCCAAACAATCACGACCTTCGTACTATGAAATTTGGAGTGGTCACTTTTCCCGGTTCCAACTGCGACATGGACATGGTTCACGCACTTGAGCACAGCTTGGGGTTTTCCGTTGTTCAACTGTGGCACAAGGACCGCGATCTACAAGGGGCTGACGTCATTGTCCTGCCGGGAGGATTCAGTTACGGTGATTACCTGCGCAGCGGAGCCATTGCTCGTTTTTCACCCATTATGGAGTCTGTCGTCAACCATGCAAAAAAAGGTGGTAGGGTCTTCGGTGTCTGCAACGGATTTCAAATTTTGTGCGAAACCGGTCTGCTCCCCGGAGCGCTGTTGCACAACCAAAGTCGCAAGTTCATCTGCAAAAACGTCACCCTCAAGCCCGTCTCAAGAACGGCAACTGTCTCCTGCGCACTGGACACATCGGCACCCATTACCATTCCGATAGCACACGGGGAAGGCAATTACTTCATCGATAACAACGGACTCGAAGCGCTTCACGATAACGACCAAATCTTGTTTCAGTACTGCGATGAAACAGGCGCTGTCAACGCATGGTCCAATCCCAACGGTGCGATTGCCAATATTGCTGGTGTGGCCAACCGAGAAATGAACGTTTTCGGTATGATGCCTCACCCCGAACGCGCCGCAAGCGACGACTTGGGCAACTCCGATGGCAAAGCCATTTTAGAGGGCCTAGCGGCCTTGGTAGAGGCCTAAAGCTCGAGCCTTTCTAGGGATTGTTGGCAAATGTTCGTCCGTCTCAAGGGGGCGGTGAACATGAATGCCATTAGATTTGTTTGTACGCCACAGGCGAAACAAGACTTACTTCCATGAATCACTACCCTGCTGGCCCACACCTATCGCGCATCGAGACTCCCTCGGACTTAAGAAAGCACTTCGACGTTGAGGATTTACCCGCAGTATGCGACGAGCTGCGCGACTTCATCGTCGATATCGTTTCCGAAAAAGGAGGACACTTTGGAGCTAGCTTAGGTGTAGTGGAATTAACGGTAGCCTTGCATTACGCATTCAACACACCTGAAGATCAATTGGTGTGGGATGTCGGCCATCAGGCATACGGCCACAAAATCCTTACCGGGCGCCGCAATCAGTTTCATACCAATCGCGAGTACGGCGGTCTAAGTGGATTTCCGAAACGAAGCGAAAGCGAATACGACACCTTCGGCGTTGGCCACAGCTCGACCTCCATCTCTGCCGCCCTCGGCATGGCTGTGGCGAGCAAGCTAAGTGGACAACATGACAAAAAGCACGTTGCCGTCATCGGTGACGGAGCGATGACCGCGGGACTGGCTTTTGAAGGACTCAACCACGGCGGTGCGGAAGATGCCAACTTGTTAGTCGTATTGAACGACAACTGCATGTCCATCGACCCCAACGTCGGAGCGCTCAAAGAGTACCTTACCGACATCACCACATCAAAAGCCTACAATAAGGTCAAGGACGAGGTGTGGCACTTGCTCGGACGCATTTCCAAGTTTGGCCCCAATGCGCAAGCCATCGCTCAAAAGGTCGAGTCGGCTGTGAAGTCCGCTTTGCTCAAGCAGTCCAACCTATTTGAATCCCTCAACTTCCGATACTTCGGTCCCGTGGATGGGCACGATGTGGAGCACCTCACGCAAATCCTCAACGACATCAAGGACATTCCGGGTCCCAAGTTGCTGCACTGCGTCACCGTAAAAGGAAAAGGCTACGCTCCCGCTGAAGAGGGAAGTGCGACTACTTGGCACGCGCCTGGTCTGTTTGATAAGAAAACCGGGGAGATTAAAAAGGCTGCTCTTTCACAGCCCAAGCCTCCGAAGTTTCAAGACGTTTTTGGCCACAGCATCATTGAGCTAGCCAAAAAGGATGCACGCGTTGTTGGCGTGACTCCTGCGATGCCATCCGGCTGCTCTTTAAAGTACATGCTTGCCGAAATGCCGGGCCGGGCCTTTGACGTGGGCATCGCCGAACAACATGCCGTGACCTTTAGTGCTGGTATGGCAACCCAAGGCAAGGTTCCGTTCTGTAACATCTACTCGAGCTTCATGCAACGGGCGTACGATCAGGTCATCCACGACGTAGCGATTCAAAACCTGCACGTCGTTTTCTGCCTTGACCGAGGTGGAGTAGCTGGAGCAGACGGCCCAACACATCACGGGGCTTACGATCTCGCTTACATGCGCTGCATCCCAAACATGGTGGTAGCTGCTCCTATGGATGAAGTAGAATTGCGTAACATGATGTACTCCGCTTCGCAATTGCACGATGGCCCTTACTCTATCCGCTATCCACGCGGCACTGGTTCTATCGTCGATTGGCAACGGCCCTTCGCGCCCATAGCCGTCGGACAAGGCCGCCGGCTGCAAAACGGAAACGACATAGCCATCCTCAGCATTGGTGCGATTGGAACCCAAGCCACAGAGGCCTGCGCGACACTGGCCCAGCGGGGCATCTCCGCAGCGCACTATGACATGCGATTTGCGAAGCCTATCGATGATATGATGCTGCACGAAGTATTCGGCAAATTCAAGCAAATCATCACGTTGGAAGATGGATGCATCATGGGTGGATTCGGGAGTGCGGTGCTCGAATTCATGGGCGACCAGGGTTACCAAGCACAGATTCGACGATTGGGGTTGCCTGACCGTTACGTCGAACACGGTACCCAAGCAGAATTGTATGCAGAGAATGCGTATGACGCACCATCCATCGTAGCTTGCGCCATAGAAATGGCGGCACAAGCTGGCACCTCAAGTGCCATGCAATCCGCGTGACGACTACCCCATGGAAACTCCCCTTCCGGAACCCATTCGGAACCGTGTTGACGAGAGTGGCATCATCGCCTTAGACTTGGATGCGCTGACGCCAAAATCCAAAGTGCGTGGCCTAGACTTGAGCGCCTACTTGGAACAAGGGCTTATTCTCAGAGAAAAACCCTTTCGTGCAGCAATGGCTGAGCTCAGCGCCGACGACTGGAACGGTTCTACCGTGGCGCTGCACTGCGCATCAGATGCCATCCTTCCAGATTGGGCATGGATGCTGGCCACCTCAAAACTGACCGCCTTGGGCGCCCGAGTATGCATTGGGGACGAAAACCGAACCCGCGAACGCCTCCTTCTCGACGCCATCGACACCTTGGACCTTGAGCCCTATAGGGATGGACGTTTGGTCATCAAAGGGTGTGCTCAGGGGACCACCGCGGAGAGCCTTGCTCGTATTATCGAACGGCTGCAACCGGTGGCTTTATCGATTTTTTATGGGGAGCCTTGCTCAAGCGTTCCTGTGTACAAACGCCCCAAAAATTCAAGGTAATTTCGAACGTCGGGTGGTACCTTGGGGTCACGACTTAGGACCTCTTCCCCATGATCACGCCTCCCTCTGAACGCAAGCTGTTTCTCATCGACGCATATGCCCTTATTTTCAGAGCATATTACGCCTTCATCAAGAACCCGCGGATCAACTCGAAAGGCCTGAATACGAGTGCCATTTTTGGCTTCACCAACGCATTACTCGATGTCATTCGTAATGAATCCCCATCGCATATAGCCGTCGTGTTTGATGCCCCCGGGGGGTCCTTCCGGAATGAGACCTATCCCGAATACAAAGCCAACCGCGAGGAGACCCCGGAAGACATCAAGCGTTCGGTGCCCTGGATTTTAGAAGTGCTCGAGGGTTTGGACGTCCCGGCCATCAGTAAGGTGGGTTTCGAGGCCGATGACGTCATCGGATTTCTAGCCAAGAAAGCCGCAGTCGATGGCTTTGATGTCTTCATGATGACACCAGACAAAGACTTTGGCCAACTTGTAACTGATAAAATTCGGATGTTTCGGCCCGGACGCGGAGGTAGTCCCGCAGAGGTCTGGGGACCGGCTGAAATTCGAGAAAAATTCGACGTGGACGAACCTCTCCAGATCATCGATTTACTGGGGATGATGGGAGACAGTGCGGATAACATCCCTGGCATTCCAGGAGTCGGTGCCAAAACTGCCTCCAAACTGCTGCACCAATACGGCAGCTTGGAGAGCGTTATCGAAAACGCCGGTGAATTGAAAGGGAAACTCAAGGAGCGCGTCGAAGAGAACACCGAACTCGCTCTGCTCTCCAAAGAATTAGCCACCATCTGTCTTGACATACCAATGGAATACGATTGGCAATCAATGACGTTGAGTGCGCCCCAAACCGAAGCGCTGCGGCGCACTCTCGAAGACCTTGAGTTCCGTGCCCTCGCCCGCCGCATTCTCGGCGATGTAGCTTCCGAAGCCTCATCTGCAGGGAGCGACGCCAACACAGCCAATGCTTCAAGTGAGCCCGCTCAATTGGACCTGTTCAACGGAGGAGAAAGCAGCAGCGTTCCAACCGAATCCGCAAGCGGTTACCGCACTGCCGGTGACGTCCAAGCCGATTACCAGCTCGTAGCGACACCGAACGCCCTCAATGTCCTACTCGAATTACTGAAAGCTAACGAGTCATTTGCCTTTGATACTGAAACATCGTCATTGGATGTGATGACCGCCCAACTGGTAGGTATCTCATTCTCGGTAGCGGCAGAATCAGGGTTCTGGGTGCCAGCAACCACAGAGCACTGGACGGAGGAGGAACTCTTGAGTCGGCTTCAACCAATCTTTGCCGATGCTAACAAAGAGGCCATCGCGCATCACTTTAAATTTGACTACAAGATGCTCGCCATTCGGGGTATGTCTTTTGCAAACAAGGTATTCGACACCATGGTTGCACACTACCTCATTCAACCTGAAGCCTCGCACAAACTCGATCGCCTTGCTGAAACCGAACTCGGCTATGCCACCATTCCCATCACAGATTTGATTGGGAAAGCAGGGAAAACACAAAAATCCATGGCCGATTTGCCCGTGGATTCAATCACCAAATACGCCTGCGAAGACGCCGACATCACCTTCCAATTGCGGCAGATCCTTGGGCCGCGTTTGACTCAAGTCGCGGCGGATGAACTGTTTCAAACCGTTGAGGTGCCGCTGGTCAAGATCTTGGCCGATATGGAACTTGAGGGAGTGCGAATTGATTCGGATGAATTGAACCGGTACAGCACAGAATTGGGGGAGCAAATCGGCACGTTGACCCGTGAAATCCATGACCAAGCGGGACAGGTGTTCAACATCGACAGCCCGAAGCAATTGGGTCCCATCTTGTTCGAGACCCTAGAAATCAAGGCCAGGGTCAAGAAAACGAAGACTGGTCAATACCCCACAGGTGAGGAAGTCCTCGAAAAGATAAAGACGGAACATCCCATTGTCCCGGCGGTCTTGCGCTACCGCAAGCTCAAAAAACTCAAGTCCACTTACGTCGATCCCCTGCCCAGATTGGTCAACGCCCAATCCGGTCGAGTGCACACCACCTACCAGCAAACGGTTGCGGCAACTGGACGTTTGAGCTCCAAGGATCCCAACCTCCAGAATATCCCAATCCGCACCGAAGAAGGCAGGGCCATTCGAAAAGCATTCATCCCACGCGATGACAGCCACGTCCTCCTCGCCGCCGATTACAGCCAAGTTGAGTTGCGCATCGCTGCCGCATTGAGCCAAGATCCAGGATTGGTGGATGCCTTTGTTCAGGGCCATGACGTGCACACGGCCACCGCTGCCAAGGTTTTTCAAGTCGATCCCGATGCGGTGGACCGCGACATGAGGAGCAAAGCCAAGGCTGTCAATTTCGGTATTTTGTACGGCCAAGGTGCCTTCGGATTGGCCCAAAACCTTGGTATTCCCCGCCGCGAAGCGAAAGAAATCATCGATGCGTATTTTCTTGAATTCGCTCAACTCAAGGCCTTCACAGCCGATTGCGTTGACCGGGTGCGCGAGACCGGGTACGCCGAAACTGTTCTCGGCCGCAGGCGGTACTTACCGGACATCGCTTCCAACAACGCCACCGTACGCGCCTTTGCCGAACGGAATGCGGTAAACGCCCCTATACAAGGCTCGGCAGCAGACATCATCAAAGTCGCCATGGTCCGCATGCAAGCCGCGCTAAATGAAAACCAATTGAACACCCGCATGATTATGCAGGTACACGATGAATTGGTGTTCGATGTTCCGGCCGATGAAGTTGAGCAGTTAGAAGGCCTGATCGAGGCGGCCATGGCGGATGCTGTGAAAATCGCCGTACCTCTCGTGGTAGACATGTCGACCGGCCAAAATTGGCTCGAAGCCCACTGATTTCGAAGGAATTGCTCTGCACATCCCGGTGTGTGGAACTTTTTTGATTGGTTTCCGTATAGGTGTCGGGTGAGAAGCATATTGGGCTTCAATACCCAGACTAACAATCATGCGTTTTAATCAACGAATCCAAGCCCTTCCCGTCCTCATCGGATTGGGCACATTTTTAGCCACCGGTTGCGGTGGAAGCCAAGACGAGCACGCCGGACACGACCACGCCCCCGAGACGGAAGTCGTGGAAGGCATGGATGCAGATGGTATGGCGGTGACTTCCCGTCAAAACACCCTCACGAAGATTTTTCACGCCGCTCCATCACCAATGGAAACGGCGTCATTGATCAAACGCAGCGGTGCCAGTTTCCATGGTGATGCTTTGAACAGTGCCGATCGTACAAGCGAATACACCACCAGCGATGCACAAGCCATCAACCTGGGGATCTATGGTGCTGACCTGAGCTACGCAACCATCTTCGAAGAAAACGCAACAAGCCTCGAATACCTCACGGCGATCAAATCACTCAGCTCAGAACTCGGAGTGGACGACGTTTTAAGTGGAGAAGTAATGGAAGAGGTGGAAGCTAACCGCAACGACCGGGGCATGCTCATAGACATCGTTTCGGATACGTTTTACGAGCTCAATGAACGCCTGAAGTTCAACGGCCAAGAAGACTTGGCTGGACTTGTAGTGGCTTCGGGTTGGGTAGAGGGCATTTACCTCGCAACGCGTCACCTCGATGAAGCCCCGGATGAACTCAAAGCCCGCATCGCTGAGCAGAAGCTCGTCCTCGATGACGTCATGCGCCTGTGTAAGAGCTACGAGCAAACCGAAGCCTTGGCCGCCTTGTTAACCTCCATGGAATCCATTGAGGCAGCATACACAGGTGTCGTCTCTGCAGATGGCGAAGGCACCACAACCCGGGAAGAATCCGGATCATTCGTCATTGGAGGCGGTCCAAATTTTAGTGCAGATGACGCTACGATTCAAGCCATTGCTTCCGCTGTGGAAGCCGTTAGATCGGGTTGTATTCAATAATCGAGAAGTAGAATAGCAATGAAATATACACTCATACTCCTGTTTGCCTTTGGGCTGTTCGCGACAACGGCTGACGCCCAATGCCGTTCATTCACGAAGAAGAACTGCATGTCTTCGTTGGATGGATACATCCAAAACGACAATTACAACAGCGCAATTCTCATTCCTGGAGACGACGCCGAATTGATGTTGACGTTCTTGGCAGGCCAAGACTACCGTTTGATCGTCTGCAGCCACCCCGTGTTGGGAGAAGTGGCTTATGAAATCAACGATGCAAGCGGCAAGCGCTTGTTTGACAGCCGCAAAAACGAACCGGACCTCAACTACGTTGACTTTAAGGTTGAGACCACACAGCAACTGCAAATTCATGTACAAGTGCCTGAAAGCAAGACCGCTATCATGCACGAGGGCTGTGTCACAGTATTGGTCGGCTCAAAAAGCTGAACCCACACTCCTCTAAAAATGAAAAACGGCCGCATTGTGCGGCCGTTTTTCATTTAGTGCTGCCCGTAGAATTAATTCACCATAAGCTGCATCGCCGACCGGCGACCGTCAGCTTCCACCACCAACAGATAGTTACCCTGGGCCAACTGAGATGATGGCACTTCAAATCGATAGGTTCCCGCAGGCAACGAACCTTGTAGGCCATTCCACATGTGACGCCCGGTCACGTCGAACAGGTCAACCGAAACGACATCATACGGCTGGCGCGTGTTAAACTCCAACGTTGCTGTTGAAGACGTTGGATTCGGGTAGACAGACAATGCTATGCCGCGCAATCGCTCACGTTCTTCGATGTCGGAAGCCGTCAGCACTTCAATGTTGATGTCATCGAGGAAAATATTGTTCCCAAGGCGACTCTCAAATTCAAACATGAGACGGAAATTCTCTGTAAAGAATTGCGCATACGGAATGCTCAAGGTGTAGCTGTTCCACTCATCCGGTCCATTGGGCGTGAAAACGAACGGATGCGGAGGCGCCGATGGCAGATCCGTGAAGCCCCGGTGCATGCGCCTCAAACTCCATGTTTCACCGCAATCCGGCGTGGCGTATACCTTCAAGCGGTCATCCGTAGCATCATCGTCTTCGTCTGTGCCTTTGTAGCTATACGCCCACTTGTACGACACCTGAATCTCTTCCGCGTTGGACATGTCCATGCTACTCGTAATGAGCTGATCGCGGTTGTACTCAATAGCATTGGACCAATTATGAATGCGTAAGGAGCGGTCCCCTGAATAAGCCGCTGCCGTGACAACCTCCCATCCGTCGCCGTCGTTCGACACATCAACCATGAACCAATCATCGCCCAGTTCTGATGCCTCAAAGCTGTCCTCAAAAGGCGTTTCCATGGCACCCACCTCAAGCACCTGAATGTAGGCTGGCTCCGTAATTGAAATCTCGTTGGAGCTGTTATAAACGGTCAAGGCCACATCAAAAATACCAGCTTGGTCAAAGGTGTACCACGGAGTCTCTTCATCACTGGTTCCTCCGTCACCAAAATTCCACGACCAGCCTGTCACCCCGTGGTAACTCGAATCAAAAAATTGAATCGAATCCCCCACACAGACGGTTTGCCTAGAAGCCGTAAAACGCGCTTCGCACAAAATTGGATCTTGATCGACGCCCGTCTCCTCCAAGTTCGCTGCCGTCCAGAGCTGGTTTCGCTGAGCCGTGCTGCTGTTCATGGCGGCACGCATGCGCAATCGTTGGCCTTCCGTAAACATGCGACCGCAATACGAATAATCCATGTAGTTCTGCACATTATCCAGGGATCCACAAGTCTCACCGTCGAGGTTGCAATTGGTCCAACCGCTCGTAAGCGGCGTGTCGTCCACGTTGTCGTCTATTTCGCAATTTTCCGGATCACCGGGGCTATTGGAGTTGCCCCACGGGTGGCGCAGATTCATCCAATGGCCCGCTTCGTGGGTCAAGGTGCGAGATCGGTAGTTATTGCTCGTACCGATGTTGCCCGTGTAATCGTGCGCCACTACAATGCCATCGTTGCCGGCACCCATAGCTCCGTTAACGGAACTGGGATACAAGCTGTACCCCGCTGCTCCGTTGGCGTCTTCAACTACCCAAATGTTCAGGTAACTGTTGCGCGGCCATTGGATCAAATCCTTCACGTCTCCGTCTCCAACGTACGTCAATGGTGAAACAATGCGATTGATACCGGTATGGCAATTGCCGCTTGGGTCAATTTGCGCCAATCGAAATTCAATCTCAGAGTCAGCCGCAATATCCTCGAAATCGGCAATAACATCCGCCGTGTCCGGATTGAGTTTTCGGAAGTCGCGGTTCATGACCTCGATTCCGCTGTACACCTGATCATCGCTGATGTTTTCCGGTCCGTTGTAATGAATGACATGGAAGACCACCGGGATAACAATCAGTTCATCGCGGTTGATGTCCTCAAAGTCTTGCGATTCCTCTTCCAGTCGCTGATCCGCTTCTTGTGCTGCCTCCCGAGCTCCAGGATGGGCATTAAAAAAAGCCTCTTCCATCATCCACTGTCCACAATAGCGAATGTCGGCAGGCGGCGGGGTGTCCTGAGCATTACTCGCTGACGCTAAAAACAAGAAGGCTGAGCATGCCGCAATCGGCAGCCAATGGGTTTGAGTGACCATGATTTCAAAACTTGGTCTCGCAAAATACCACATTTTAACAGGGATTCAGATGATTGGCTTTAAGACGTTAATTCAAGTGCTTCGTTTAACTCCTCAGCAGTAATTTCGAAGCATGAAGTCATATTTCCATTGGATCCTTTTCGCATGCGCGGCGTTGTTGACGGCATGCGCGGGCGGCACTTCAACCCCTTCAGAAACCAAAGCTCGACCCCAAGTTGAGGAGATTTCCATCCTCGAACTGGACTCTTTGAACGCAGCACTCCCGAACGCCATTCTACTCGATGTGCGCTCAGACGAAGAATGGGCTGCGGGTCATCTTTCGGGAGCCTCCTACATTTCATTTGATTGGGACCACCGGTTGGATCTGTTGAAGGCGCTACCTCAAGACCGGCCTATTCTCGTCTACTGCGAAGCCGGAGGACGAAGTGGGGTTATCTCTGAAGAGTTGCGTATCCAAGGACACCCTTACATCATTGACCTTCTTGGAGGCATGGAGGCATGGTCCGAAAACGAGCGGCCAGTGGTAGTTGGTGCGCCAGTAGCGTTGCCTTAAGGCGACGCTAAAGGCTCCAGACGGAACCCGATGTCCGACACGCCGTGCAAAAGTGTTTCTCGCATCCCGTGCCGGATGCCAATAGCGTAGTCACCTGTTAAGGGAAAACCGGTATGACTTCGGAACCCGATACGGTGGTCGACAAAGTTGCCAAAGCCTGTCCCTAGCCACCTGCCGCGTTTGTCTGCCAGGTCACAAGCCAGGGTGTCCTGTAAGGTGCGTCCATTCGGAAACGTAAAATCCACGAACAGGTAGATGTTACTGAACGGGTAACGCTGGTCGTGCCGAAGGTCAATGAAAAAGTCATACTTCGTCAACGTATCCGTTACCTGCCATTCGAAGGTGGCTTTTTGATCTGCGTCCCAGCCGAGATCAGGATCAAGCGGCTGAGTTTCAGCAAAAAATGCATCCGTTCCGCATCCCAAACCAACCAATGCCAGACCCCACAAGTACCAGCGGAACGACCTCATGGTTTTCACGATTTACCAGCTTTCTCATTGGCATTCCGCGGCGGACGGCGACGCTTCTTCCGTTGCTTACCCTGGTTGTTGCCGTCCGTTTTGTTCACGTGTGACGGTACTTTACCAGATGCCTTCGCCTCGTCTCCACCGGGCTTATTCTTATTGCCTGAGCGGTTTTTTCGGCCAGAGCGCTTCTTCCGACGTCGACGTTCTTCGTCAAAACGCGTCAAGCTGTCCTGTCCCACAACGTTTGAATACGTCTCATCCACCTCATCTGGTCCCTCTTCCAGTGCAAACTCTGTGAGGCTGTTCGGATACTCCCCGCGCTGGTTCATTTCGAGGAGCTCGTTCATGTCCTCCAGTGTCACCGCAACCGGCCCGTTTGTGCCTCCATCGGGTGCAGTCAGATAGACCAAGCGTTTGAAAATGTCCATTTTGAAAACAAAAGCACGGCCTTCCTTAAGCTTGACTTTCGCATTGGGCGAGGGGAAATTCTTGACCGCCTCCACGTATTGGTCCAGTTCAAAATTTAGGCAGCATTTCAACTTGCCGCACTGCCCCGCCAATTTCTGAGGGTTCAGTGACATCTGCTGGTAACGGGCTGCTGACGTACTTACGCTTCGGAAATCTTTCAGCCAACTTGAGCAACACAATTCCCTCCCGCATACACCGATTCCGCCAATCCGAGCCGCTTCTTGCCGCGCACCGATTTGACGCATATCAATCCGAACACTGAAAGCCGATGCCAAAGCGCGCACCAATTCCCGGAAGTCCACCCGATTCTCAGCAGTGTAGTAAAAGGTTGCCTTCTTACCGTCACCTTGAAACTCGACATCGGTCAGCTTCATGTCAAGCGCGAGCTCTTTGATGATCCCACGCGCTCCTCGAACGGTCTCCGCTTCGCGCATGCTCGCCTTCTGCCACGTGTCGATGTCCTCCTGAGTCGCCTTGCGTTCAATGCGCTTGATTTCATGGTCGTCCTTGGCTTTCCTCGCATTCATCTGCGCACGGACGAGTTCACCGGTCAAGCTAACCACGCCTACATCCACTCCGTGGTCTGCGTCGAGCACTACCACGTCACCAACGTGCACGTCAATTTTTGACGGCTTCCGAAAAAACCCTTTGCGGTTGGCCTTGAACCGCACTTCAACCACATCAAAAGGGCGTTGACCCGATGGCAACGCAACGCCTTCTAACCAATCGAACACGGTCAGTGGTCCACAACCTTCGACTCCGCATTTTCCGTTGCTTCGGCAACCCCGAGGTTTGCCGTCCTCTCCATTTCTACAATTGCTACAACTCATTAGAGCTAAGATACGGAGGTTCAGGCTGCCTTTCTCAGCAAAATATTTAACCGAGCACTAATGTCCATAAAGACCAATTTGCCATTTACGTTTCCCGCAATATCATGGTGGGCACGCTCCAAAACTTCTTGCAATTCTAAAACATTCCCGTGGTGGATGAACGGGGCGAATTTTTGGGCGAATTGCCGCTCCGCCTCGGTCAAACGCACGAGGGATTGCGCTCCGTAATTGCCAACAATGCACTGACGAATCATATGCAATGCGTACCGCACGAATCGCTTCATGCCCTCCCGTCCAGGCTTCGCAAAGTCATCCGAAAGTGCGACCGTGGTCACAGAATCATTGACGTAGCATGCCCGCATCCAGGTGACGAACAGCCGGTAATCTTCGTCGGTGCCTTCCTCCCCGCGCATCCTGAGTGCGCCGGCAAGATTCCCGTCGGTCACATGAAGCAACCCGCGGGCTTCTTCTTCCCCCACGCCAAACCGGGTCTTCATTCCATCAACCGCTTCCTCCAACCCAAGGCGCGGCACTTGCACCATCTGAACTCGGGACCTGATTGTTGCGAGCAACTGGTTGGCTTGTTCACTCACAAAGAGCATCACCGTGCGGTCGGTTGGCTCCTCAATGAGCTTCAGCATCTTGTTGGCCGTATCCACACGCATCGCCTCCGGCAACCATAAAATAAGCACCTTCCACCCGCCAGCAAACGCCTTCAGTCCCAATTTACGATTGAGCTCCAACGCCTCCTGCACACTGATGAAGAGTTGCTTTCGATCAGCTCCAATTGCGGTGAGCCACTCCTCTTGACCGAAATAAGGCCCCTGCAAAATCCGTTCTCGCCATGCCGCTTGGAAGGGTTGAGAAAGTGCGTGATCAGAGCCGTCTTTTCTGAAGAACGGGAAAGACCAATGCAAATCCGGATGTTGTAGGGTATCGTATTGAATGCAAGACGAACAGTTCCCGCAGGCATCGGCAGCCGTTGGGGCGCTGCAATGCAAATAGCGGGCGTAGGCCAATGCCAAAGCCAATGCACCACTGCCCTCTGGCCCATTGAACAGCTGAGCGTGAGCCACTCGACCTGACTGGGCAACAGCACGCAGTTTTTCTCCCAATTGATGGTGTCCAATGACTTGCTCGAATCGCATAAAACGAAAGTACGGTTAAAACGCGGCGTGCGCAGAAGCGTATACGCCCCGTCCCGCTGCGCTGATTCCGCTGGCAAAAACACGGTAATGCATGTCCAGTATGTTCCTCACACCCAAACGGCACTCCACCTTATCGTGAAGCTTGGCGCTGAATTCAGCATTCAGCGTCCACCAGCTGGGTGCACCGGTTTCTAGCATCAAATCAAAGTTATCAGTGGCGTATGGACCAAATTTGGATGCGGCCTTGGCACCGCTAAAAAGTGCATACCATTCGAGTGTCCACCAGCGGCCTTCGATGTCCGAAGCCACACGACCGAACAACGGAGGAATGTGGGACATCGGCAGCCGGTTCATGTCGCCCGTCGCACCGTTGGGAATAAACTGATCACCAACCGTCCAATTCACAGCTGCTTCGATGCCCCAAGTTTTGGTCAACTGAGCATTGACTTCACCGCGCAATCCAGCAATCAACGCGTGGCTGGCGTTCACGTGGGTCTGGACCCGGGCGCTGTCTCCATCGATGAAGAACATAGGATTACCATTGAGCTCCGTAAGTTGGGGTACAATGGCATCGTTCAGGCGCGATGCAAAACCGCTAATTGTCACACTCAACAGCTGCTTCGCCTGCCAATCCCAGTGAATCGACTGTTCCACGCTGTACAAGTATTCGGGCCTCAACGCATCATTGGGCACCAAAACATATCCGCCTTTCTCCCGGACCTTGCCCATATCATCGACGTTCGGATGGCGGAATCCCGTCGAGATTCCGGTATTCAAAGACCACACACGGGATCTACTAATCCAACGATCAGACACTCCACCGGTTAAGGCACTGTTCTGCATGCTCACCGCCGCAAACGGCAAGGTGTAATTCACGCCGGAATCAAAGGCTGCATTCAATTGGGATTGACTCCAGCGTAACCCTCCGGCGAACCGGTGCTGACGCCATCGCATTTGGGCATTGGCAAATGAAGCCAAGGTGCGCATGCCGCTCCCATCGTTAGGATAGCGTGTATCGGCGACTTCTACAGCATCCGTTTCGATGTTCAACAAGTTGGCTGTCGACTCCACTGCATCCCAGCCGACATTGATGCCGGCGGTCACGTTCAGACCATTGAAGAAGCGTTTCGATGCAGTCGTGTAGCCGTTCCAGACACGAACGTTTTCCAACTGTGTTTCCTGCCAGTCAGATCCGAACCGTCTTTTGATACGGGACTCCTCAATGGTTTGAACAGAAACCAGGGTGTTCCATGCTATGTCCCATCGGTCGATTGACGAACCATAACGAAGTGAGGCCATTGACCGACGCTGTGGGCCGTAGTTCCACGTGGCCCATTTGGGGGTGTCTCCGCTCTTTTCAAAGGAGACGTCATAACGGGGAATGTCGCTGCTAGTGCTCCACTGCAAATTCAAATCCCAAACGCCGCGGTAAGTCTGATAGCGCAGTTTTTGGAGGACATCGGTCTGGTTATAGCCCGAGCCCCTCTGCACGTTGGCGTCCTCATTGGCACGCACGAAGTCGGTGCCGTTTTCGCGCACCACATATACCGAATCCAGTCCCCACGAGGTGTGGCCGTGCCGTCGCCACTTTCCCATTCTTAAGTCACCATACCGCGCATGCGAAAAGGAAGTCAATGTCGCCCAGTTTCGACCGGAATATTCTACATCACCGTGGACCATTGTACTCTGATTCGGCGAGCGAAACGCGGTTGAAATCTGTGCTTTCAATCCCCGGTTGCCCAAGCGAGGCGTCCGCGTATGATAATGAATCACTCCCCCCATGGCATCGCTGCCGAACAGAATGCTGTTGGGCCCGAGTAAAATGTCTGTTCGCTCCAAAATATTCGGATCGACGGTAATGGCATTCTGCAAATGGCCGCTTCTGTAAATCGCGTTGTTCATGCGCACGCCATCGACGACGAGCAAAACTCGATTGGCCTCGAAGCCTCTCAAGATCGGCGATCCACCGCCTTGCTGGCTTTGTTGGACGAGAACCGAGCCTGTGGACCACAGCAACTCTGCAGCGGTCTGCGGCACTTCCAATTGAACGACGGGCTTGGGCATCTGTGTGGATGCCATGTCGATGCTGGAAAGCGCGACCGTCTCAGCACTGGCCACACCTTGTATAACCACTTCCGCCTGCTCCAAGCTTATCATGTCTTCCACCATGCGCACCTGCTCCGGAACGGCCTGTCCCGGGTAAATCACCATGTCCATGAACCCTACCGATCTCAGCACCAAGGTGTCCGAGTAAACGTTGCGATGGATGGTCCCGTTGCCCGCCTCATCGGTCATCACTTGAACGCCGGTATTCTTGTTCACAATGACCGCATACGGCACAGGCGCAGCGCCATTTGAGGAAACCGCGTGGATTTTCTCAGACTTCGCAACTTCCTTCTCCACAGAGCTTACCTGAGCATGAAGAAACCCCGATAGGAGCAAACAGACCGTCAAGGAAAGGTTTTTTACCGTCCAAAAGAATCGCTTTTTTGCTCTGCTCCGCTGCTCCATGGTTCCCGTATATCACAAATATTGCGCCAAAATCATCCCCTCACACACTACTCAAATACCTGCTCGAGCACCTCATAACTCTTGATTTCCCGAAGTCCCCCGAGCTGATGACCTAGGTACCGGAGCTGGCCCTTAATCAATTCTTTACGTTCCGAAAAAGTAGCGGTGAACTGTCGGTTATTCCCCGTGAGGGACATGAACCAATGGGACAAGGGAGGCGGCAAATGGTCCTCAGCTGTGCCCATAGCGTGTTTCCATTCCCCCGATTGCAAGTCCAATACATCCGCACCAGTCATGGTCGAATTTGCCGGTGTTAAGCCCATCATGGCAATTAATTGCCCCATAAACTCTGCGTGAATCCAACCAACCTGATCCTCGTCTTCCACCCGTGTGAGTGCCTGGTGAAACAAGGTATAAACCTCTGGATGGGCGATTTCTTCAGGGAATAGTTTAGCAACGAGCTCGCACAAAAAAAACGCCACCGCACTGCGGCGCACGTCTTGAAACAAGGCGATGGGAATGTGGGTTCGCCGCGCTTCTTTGAACCGCACGAGTCCTTCCGATCCTTTCCGACTGACGCCCCGCAGCTCCAGCATTGCGCCAGGATGCCACTTTCCAACTTGCCGATTCTTGCCACGGCCTTCCGTCACCCACAAAGCCACCATACCCAGCGTCTCCCCTAGCACTCGAACCACACGTCGACCGTCGTTGTAAGGAAGAACAGACAACACAATGCACGGCTCACAATCGAGGGAAATGGATTCAGCCATCAGGGAATCTTCAATTAAACGAATTTACAATCGGTGCGCGCAGGCCCAACAAAAGAACGCGAATTGAGGTTACTTTAGCAGAGCGTTGAAAACATGAGTCAAGATCATAAAACCGAAGCGGCACCGCCACTGAATAGCGTTGACTGGTTCAACTATCGACGCCGTACTTCCCACCAAATCCAAATTGGAAACTTGACTCTCGGTGGGGATGCACCATTGCGCATTCAATCCATGACCACCGCCAACACGATGGACATTGAAAAAACTGTAGCGGAGAGTGAGCGCATGATCAACGCAGGATGTGAACTGGTCCGGATTACGGCACCTTCAAAAAAAGAAGCGGAAGCTTTGAAAATAATTGCGGAGTCTTTGCACGAAAAAGGACACGAGGTACCGCTTGTTGCTGACATCCATTTCACACCCAATGCCGCGGAAATCGCTGCGGATCATGTTGAAAAAATCCGAGTCAATCCCGGAAATTACGCTGACAAGAAAAGATTCGAAGACATCGAATACACCGATGCATCGTATGCAGAAGAGCTCGAACGCATTCGGGAGCGATTTACACCTCTGGTGCTGAAATGCAAGGCGCTCGGTCGGGCCATGCGCATTGGAACGAACCATGGTTCCTTGTCAGACCGCATCATGAGCCGCTACGGCGACACCCCAAAAGGCATGGTGGAAAGTGCCATGGAGTTCTTGCGTATTTGCCGCGACAACGACTACCATAGCTTGGTCATCAGCATGAAGGCCTCCAATCCGCAGGTCATGGTACAAGCGTACCGTTTGTTAGTATCCAGCATGGATGCAGAGGGCATGAACTACCCGCTCCATCTTGGAGTGACAGAAGCAGGGGATGGAGAGGACGGACGCATCAAGAGTGCCATTGGCATCGGGGGATTACTGGAGGACGGACTGGGCGACACCATCCGTGTTTCACTGACCGAAGCGCCAGAAGCCGAATTGCCAGTCGCTCGCATGCTAGTAGAACGCTATTCTAACCGCTCCCCGGCCAATCAATCTGCTGTTCCACTGTCGTTTGACCCCTACAGTTATTCGCGGCGTTCCAGTCGCGAAGCGGGAGGAGCGGGAGGCAAGCAAGTGCCGCGTGTGGTGCACGACTTGAGCAACGGTCCCATCACCGAAGCCAAGCTATTCGGTTGCGGTTATCGATACTCTGTGCCGCTGGATAAGTGGAACCTCGATGATTTTGCATGCGACTTCATTTATGCCGGCTCGGAGGCCGTTGACTTTGAATTGCCCGGAACTTTGGCCGTTTTACAGAACGCTGAACACTGGCAGGACCGAACACGCCACTACCCAGTGTGGCCAGCTGACGAATGGTCCGCGGATCATCCTGCCAAATGGCATTTCGTTCGAACACAATCGAAAGACCTTACGGATTCATTTATTGCGCGCGTTCAAAACAACAACAGAACTATTCTGGTCTTGGAAGCCACCTCGGAACACGCAATGTCTGAATTGCGCACCGCGTGCATGGTACTCGATGCTGCAGGTTGTGACGTGCCAGTCATACTGCGAAGGACTTACGATGATTTGGATGCCGAACGTTTCCAGCTGTACGCAGCAACTGACGCGGGCGCGCCGCTGCTCGATGGATTTGGAGACGGCATTTGGATAGAAGGCCGTGGGCTGCCCTTGAAGCTTCGTAATTCGACAGCATTCGGTATTTTGCAAGCCACCCGAACACGAATTTCAAAAACCGAGTACATCAGCTGCCCCAGCTGCGGTCGTACGTTGTTCGATTTGCAAGAAACCACGTCAAAGATTCGAGAGGTCACTTCGCACCTCAAAGGCATTAAAATTGGTATCATGGGGTGCATTGTCAATGGCCCGGGGGAGATGGCCGATGCCGACTACGGATATGTAGGCACAGGCCCCGGAAAAATCACCCTATACAAGGAAAAAGAAGTAGTGGAAAAGAACGTCCCCGAGGAACGCGCTGTTGATGCGCTCATCGAGTTGATTCGCAACCACGGCGACTGGGTAGAGCCGGTGACATAAAATTGATTCAGGCCTTTGCTTCTTCAGAGAAAAAAGACCGTTGTCCAATCAGGATTGCAATGACGCCGCAGGAGATAGCGGCATCCGCGAAGTTCCAAATGGGCGGAAATACTTCCCTGTTGGCTAAAGAGTCAATGGGGAATGACGAAGGCCAGCGTACCGTAAAGTGGAACATGTCGACCACGTAGCCCATCATAAAAGGAGCATAGCCTTCTCCTGCCCATTCGGCAAGAATACCCCAATGACTCGCGGTGAACAACTGGCCGTAAAACGCGCTATCAAGGATGTTACCTATGGCTCCCGCCCAAATGAATGCTAAGCAGGCTAAAAACCCCCTATGTGCACCAGAATCGATGAGATTCTTGATGTAGAATCCAATACCTACCGCCGCCAGCAAGCGAAAACCGGTCAATACCAGTTTCCCGGCGACACCTGGCAATGCCCAGCCGAAAGCCATGCCCTCGTTTTCAATAAACTGTAATTCCAACAATCCTGGGATGAACGACATTCGTTCCCCCAAGGAAAAATTCAACTTCACCCATACTTTTAGGCATTGATCTGCGACCAACACAGGGACCACAACGGCCAAAACCCAACCCAAGAGTGTCCGCGGCGTGCTCAAGGAGGTTCTTACTGCTTGTTCTTCGCTTCGATGGACATCGTCGCGTGTGGAACCAAGCGAAGACGTTCTTTGGGAATCAGCTTACCCGTCACACGGCAAATGCCGTAGGTCTTGTTCTTGATACGCAGCAGGGCGTTTTCTAAGTTCACAATGAACTTCTGCTGACGCGCCGCCAATTGAGCCGTTTCTTCACGGCTCATCGTCTCTGAACCATCTTCCATCATTTTGAACGTTGGAGCGGTATCGTCTGTAGTGTTGTCGTCGCTGTGCGACAAAGCGCGCTGGAGTTCATCGTAATTATCGCGGGCCACGACCAGCTTCTCTTCAATCAATGATTGAAACTCCTGCAAGTCGTTATCCGAATAGCGTGTTTCTGCCATAACGGTTATGTTTTAATCCTGTTTTGTCACTGCCAAGGCCACGTTGATGCCTTCGCTCAATTCAATCTTATCGGCTCCGGGAATGACCTCCCAGCAAACCTCGTTCGCCAACGTCTCGTCAGCAATATAAACCAAATTATCCTTCATCACAGCTTCCAGCTCAGGCGCCGCGTCCACAGTCAAAGCGATGCGATCTGTGACCTCGAGTCCAGCGTCTTTTCGCATATGTTGAACACGGTTTACCAATTCCCTCGCAAGTCCTTCTCCCTTCAGGGCATCGTCCAAGCTAATATCCAGCGCAACGGTCACTCCATCGATGCTTGAAACCAACCATCCTGGGATGTCGTCGGTCATAATGGCAACTTCCGATGCTTCCACCATTGCTTCGCCCTGTCCGTCGGCCGGGTCCACGGCCACACGTCCTTCCCGCTCCAGGACCACTATCCCTTCGGCATCGAGTGCGTTTACTGCGGCTGCTACGGCCTTCATGCGCTTACCGAATTTGGGACCGAGGGCCTTAAAGTCAGGTTTGACGCGCTTTACTATGGAAACATCTGGGTTCTCTCCGTCCCGAATCACCTCAATGGCCTTGACATTTACTTCACCTTTAATGAGAGACGCCATGGTCTCAATGCGGCTGGCCATCTGTTCATTCAATACCGGCACCAAAACACGGCGCAACGGTTGACGCACACGCAGCCGCTCCCGCTTGCGCAAGGACAGCACCTGAGAACTGATCTGCTGCGCCAGGGCCATGCGCGCTTCCAATTCAGAATCAATACACGCAGCATCCACTTCGGGAAATGAGGCTAAGTGAACAGATTCATCTGAACCGGTCAAATCACGATACAACCGGTCAGCGTAAAACGGCGCGATGGGGGAAATCATCACCGACAACGATCGCAAGCAAGCGTGTAACGTCTGGTAGGCATTTCGCTTATCATCGCTCATTTCACCCTTCCAAAACCGGCGACGAGATTGGCGAACGTGCCAGTTCGAGAGGTCGTCGATGGCGAAAGACTGAATCGCTCGGGCCACCTTGGTGGGTTCAAGTGCTTCGTACGCCTCCGTAACCTCTTGAATCAAAGAATTCAATCGGGACAGTACCCACCGATCAATTTCCGGATATTCGGCAATCTTAATCACTTCCCCGCCTCCGGTATACCCGTCAATGTTCGCATACAGTGCGAGGAAATTGTAGGTATTGTGCAACGTCCCAAAGAATTTGCGCTGAACTTCAGTGAT
>MDTC01065629.1_pt1 | contig 23321 bp, 17 predicted proteins | sample 811181 | NCBI WGS metagenome assembly MDTC01 (sample SAMN05326644, study PRJNA326480) | marine metagenome | isolation source: seawater | place: Pacific Ocean: North | collected 2011 | reverse complement strand
CCGGGCGGCGCCACCGCGGTCTCGGTCGAGCTCGGCGGCTGGGACAGCCACGCGCGACAGGGTGGGGTGTCGGGCAGCCTGGCCGGTCGGCTGTCGGATCTGGCGGCCGGTCTGGTGGCCCTGCGCGCGGGCCTCGGGGAGGCGTGGGCGCAGACCGCGGTGGTGGTGCTGACCGAGTTCGGGCGCACGGTCGCACCCAACGGCACCGGCGGCACGGATCACGGCGTCGGAAGCGCCGGGCTCCTGCTCGGAGGCGCGGTCAACGGCGGCAGGGTGCTCGCCGACTGGCCGGGCCTGTCCCCCAAGGAGCGCCTCGAAGGCCGGGATCTCCGTCCCACCACCGATGTGCGCGCGGTGCTCGCCGGGGTGCTGGGCCCCCACCTGGGCCTCTCGCGCAGAGCGCTCGGCGAGGTGTTTCCGGGCTTCGACGTGCGGCACGCCGTGGACGGGCTCATGCGGGACGGGTAGGCGAGGGAACAGCCCCCGCCGTCCAGGGTTTGACCCTCCCGATGATGCTGCGTCTCGCCATCCTGTGCCTCCTGACCTCGTCCCCCGCCCTGGCCGCGCCATGGCTGGGTGGACCCGACGCCGTGGACACCGACGACGCGATCGCCGACGGCCCGGAGGACACCGCCCCCGCCGAGCCCGACGAGCAGGCGGAGGACGTCGCGGTGCTCGACCTGGGCGCCTTCACCGGCTCCTGGGAGGACGGCGTGCGCCGGGTGGTCGTCGACGGCGCGGATCCGCTCGAGGCCCTGCCGGTCGAGGTGGCGACGGTCCCGGACACCACCGCCGCCGAGCTCCGTGGCCTGCTCACCGGCTCGGGCGCCAAGGAGGTCAAGCTCCACGGCCTGGTCGTCAGCATCGTGCTGTGGGATGCCAGCAAGCCCGTGCACGCGGTCCAGGCCACCTGGCTGCCCAGCGCCCGCTCGGTCCTGCTGGCCATGGCGCCCACCGACAAGCCGGCTTCACCCTCGGGTGTTGCGCTGCCGGGCGGTCTGCGGCGCAACTGGGCTGCAGCCGAGAAGAGCCTGACGCGCACGCTCCAGGGTGGGGACTGCCGCACCCTTCCGGTCGCGTCCAACGCAGCGCTCGCCACCCTGGTGCCGCTGCCCTTCATCGACGGTGCCCGTCAGGCGCGGGACAAGGCCGCGATCGCCCGCAACGACCTGTGCGCCATCGCCGGCGGAGCCACCTGGGATCGCCTGGAGCTGCGCCTCGACGCCCTGCACTTCAACCTGTTCGACGAGAGCGGGGCCCTGCGCGGCGGACTGCGCCTGACGACGGACCCGGCCGCCGGCACCTTCGCCTACCCGATGTTCAAGAAGCTGGCGAAGTAAGCCGTTTCTTCAGGATCGCCGCCGCCGGCGACGCAGGCTGGTCAGGCCGAAGACCAGCAGGGCCATGCCCGCCAGCGCCGGGGGGCCCTCGTCGGACCCGCAGCCGTTGCGGGGCTCGCCCGCGTCTGGGGGATCGCCGTTCCGTCCGCAGCCACCCCCGGGCTGGGGCCCGTCGCCCACCTCCTGGTAGTTGGTCGCACCCGGGGACGGCGTGCTGTCCAGGTACCAGTCGGTCGGCCCGTCGGTGTCGACCCCATCGTCGACCCGGGCCAGCGAAGCGCCGCCGCTGATCGAGGTCACGTACATGGCGTCGGGCGTCTCGCCGAGGTCATCGGTGAGCAGGTCCTCGTTGGTCCCGCCGTAGAGCACGCTGTCGACGCGGGTGCCGACGCAGTCGTAGAGGACGAGCGCATCGCCGCCGCTGCCATTGCCCAGGCTCATCGGCACGATGGCGTCGCCGAAGCCAGCCTCGGGACCGGCGACCACGAAGTAGCCACCGGCGGGGACCTCGATGCCGCCGGGCAGGCTGACGCTGATCTTCGCGATCTCCTCGCCGTCCCCGGCCGCCGCCAGACCCCAGCCGTCGACGCGGACGGGGCTGTCGGTTGGATTGTAGAGCTCGAACCACTCGAGTCCGTCATCCGTGCCCTCGGCGTCCACCAACGCCTCGTTCAGCACCACCGTGGCACCGCTGGCGGGCACGCAGACGATGGGCTCGCGCTGGTTGTTGGCCGCCCCGGGCGTGGGGTCGGACTCGACGGCGAAGTCGGTGGCGTTCTCGTCGTTGTCGTAGCCGTCGCGGAGGCGGGACAGGGAGGCGGCGGACTGGGGTGCCGGGGCCAGCGAGGTCGCCACGGCACCGGTGTCGTCGACGAAGGCGTCCTCGTTGGGGGAGCCGTAGATGACCGTGTCCACCACGTCGCCGTTACAGTCGCGCAGCTGCAGGCCGTCCGAGGTGCTGGACCCGTTGCCCAGGCTCTCGGTGATGACGATGTCGGCGCCGTTCACGTCTGCCTGCCCCAGCAGCAGGTAGCCGCCCGAGGCGATGGTCACGTCCGGGAGGACGTCGCCGCCAGTGAAGCTGCTGGTGCCCGCGTCCAGGGTCCACCCGACGACGGTGATCTCCGAGTCCGACGGGTTGTACAGCTCCACCCACTCGAACCCGCCGTCCGTGCCCTCCGGATCGGCCATGAGCTCGTTGATGACCAGCGGGGCGAGCTCGCAGGGCGGCGGCTCGGGGTTGGGGTTGCGCGGGCTCACGTCATCGCCGGTCTGCAGGACGAAGTCGTCGCCGCTGTCGGCATCGAAGCCGTCGGTGCGCCGGGCCAGGGAGGCGCCACTGGAGGGCTTGGGGGCCAGCAGGGTGGCGACGCTGCCGGTGTCCTCGGTCCAGCCGTCCTCGTTCGTCGCGCCGTAGATGACCGTGTCCACCGGGGTGCCAACACAGTCGGCGATCCGTACGGAGTCGGCGTTGCTGCTTGCGTTTGGCAGGGAGCCAGTGAGTTCGCCGTCCCGGCTCGGCACCTGATCGCCGCCTACGAGCAGGAAGCCGCGGGAGGGCAGGGTGGTGCCGTCGGGCAGGGTGCCGACGACGCCGTAGTCGCTGGTGCCGGCCTCGACGCGCCAGCCCGACAGGTCCACGGTGGCGCTGCCGTTGTTGTACAGCTCGACCCACTCGAGCCCGGCGTCTGCACCCTCCGGATCCGGCATCAGCTCGTTGACGACGACCTTGTCGGCCACGTCCGCCAGATCGCAGTCCGGCGCGGGAGGGGCGTTGGACGCACCGGGCGAGGGCGGCATGTCCACGAAGTCCACGCTGCTGTCATCGCTGTCGGACCCATCGGGCCGCCGACCCAGCGCGGTGCCATTGCCGGGCTTGGGGCCGGGCACCGCGAGGGCGCCGGTGTCGTCCAGGAAGCCATCGTCGTTGTTGGGGCCGTACACGACCGTGTCGATCACCGTGCCGCCCGAGTCCAGCAGGCGCACGATGTCGCCTGACGAACCCGCGTTTCCGAGGGAGAGCGTACCGGTGGTCAGATCCGCGTCCGCGACCAGCTCCTCGCCCAGCACGAGGAAGGCGCCGGGGGCGATGCTGATCCCGTCAGGCACGGTGAACTTGTCCGACGGCGCGCTGGTGCCCGCCTGCAGGACCCAGCCGGACAGGTCCACGCTGGCGCTGCCGCTGTTGTAGAGCTCGACGTACTCGTTGCCGGTGTCGGTGCCGTCGGGGTTGGGCAGGAACTCGTTGATGACGACGTCCGCCCACGCGAGCGTCGGGGCAGACATCCCGGCCGCCAGCGCGACCGCCGTCCCCCCAAGATTGAGCAAGGCCAGGGCCCTGGTGCGCATGCGTCCTCCGAACCCGGCCATTCTAGACCCTGACCCGACGGGCCGCGCTGCCCGCGAGCGATCGTCACGATCGCTTCGCTCAGGCGACCGGGTCCACCGCGACACCGATGTCGCGGTTTTCACCCCGGCGAGGCCCTCTCCAATCGAAAACGAAGCTTCTACCGTTCTGGCTCTGGGCGGCATGACATCTGCATGTCCCGCCAGATGATGATCGCTCGCTACGCCATGCTTCTGGCCCTCGCCGGTGCCTGCTCGCCCGGGGACTCGCTCTCGTGCGAGTCGTCCGAGCGCGCCGTCGGCATCGAGACCAACACGGCCGCCGGCTCGCCGGAGAGCGTGCTGGACCTGATCCTGGGCTCGGAAGACCACACCCTGCGCGGGCCCACCGTCGGCGAGTCGACCCTTCACCTGGACGTGTCCTGGAAGGGCGAGGACGCCGCCTGGGCCGACCGCACGCCCTCCTACGAGTCCGCCGATCCCGCGGCAGACGGAGCCTCCGACGGGGAGCCGGTCTGCAGCGACGCCCTGGTGGTGCCGGTGGAGCTCGCGTTCTCGACCTCCGACGGCCGCTTCGACGAGGCCTGGTCGGTCGAGGTCTCCGCGAGCCAGCCCGGCCTGGTCGTGCTCGACCACGAGGTCCCGTCCAGCGCGCTGCGCGGGGACTGGCGCCCTCAGGTTCAGGGCTATGACAGTATCCGCTTGCGGGTTCACATCGAGTGGACCGAGGACGGCAGCGCCGGGGTGCTGACGGCCGTTGCAAGCCCCGATGACGGCGGTCCCGACGAGTCCTGGGACGTGGCGGTCTGGCCCGGCTGACGCTCGCCTCGACGGGCGATGCGGGAGCGAGACGGCACGCAGCCCTTGAGACCGCACCTTGCCTCGGATACCTCGGCCGGAGGAGGGCTCGTGATCCGTCGTGCGTGGATGCTCCTCATCGTTGCTTGTTGCGCCCTGGGACTCTCGACGACTGCCCTGGCGGAGCCCGACGAGGGTGTGAACCGGCAGGACCTGTTCGGCGTCGACAGCACGACCGGCGCAGATCCCGCGGATCCGCCGCCCGTGGACGTGGACGGCGACCCCGGCGAGGCGCCACCGCCCGGTCGGCGAGGCCTGGACCCGACGGGCAAGGCCAGCGGAATGCAGGTTCGAACCGGCCTCTCCCCGCTGGAGGTCAAGCGCGAGCCCACCCCGGCCGAGCTCGCCGCGGAGGCGGCCGAGGCGCAGGCCATCCAGCAGCAGGCCGATCAGGCGGCGTTCCAGAACGGCATGATCCTCTTCGTCGGTGTCGTGCTGTTCGTGCTCGTGCTGGGAGGCATGGCCTACGCCGTCTTCGCGATGGTGTTCCAGAAGCGCCCCGCCAAGGAGGGCGACGGGAAGGACCAGGACGAGTTCGCCCACCTGGTGCAGCACGACGCGCCCGTCCCCGCCCCCACCCCGCCTCCGACGCCCGCACCGGTGCCCGCGGCGACCAACCCCGCCGCGTCCGAGTTCCTGACCGGCCAGCCCACCCCCGCACCCGCGGCACGACGCCAGGAGGCCTCGTTCACGCCGGCCAGCGTGCCGAGCCGACACCCCGACACCCCAGCCAGCGTGCAGCCCCGCTACAGCCCGCCCGATCCGGGCTCGATGACCCCGCCGATCATCGCGGCCACGGCGACGCCCGCGCCGATGCTCGCCCACAGCAAGCCCCAGGCGCCCACTCCCGCCGGCTACGTGCCGCCCCGCCGACCGCAGCCGACCACGCCCCGAGACCCTTCACCCGCCGCCTCGTCAGTGTCTGGCGAGGTCGACGGCACCTTCGTCTCCTACGGCAACCCGGTGCCCCTGTTCAGGACCGAGCGCTCGGAGACCCCCGCTCCGACGGCGGCGCGGACCTCCGGCTTCCAGAAGGGCCTCCCCGCCGCGAGCGACCTGGACGCCACGCCGGTGCCCGCGTTCACCCAGGACATGGACGACGAGACGCCCGCGCCGGCGCACAGCACGCCCTCGTACGTGAGCGAGTCGCTGCCGACCAGCACCCCGCTCGCGGGCTCGCTCATGACGCCGATCCCGATCGAGACGCGCACGCCGTACACCCCGACGCCCATGCCCACGCCCACGTGGGGCACGCCCTCGTCGAGCGCATCACGACCCTCGATGCACGACGCCTCGCCGGTGCCGCCGATGGCCGCACACTACGACGATGAAGACGAGGACGTCAGCGAGGACGCGACCGTCATCGACCCGGACATCGCCGGCATGGCGACTCCGTCCCCGGTGCGCCGTCACGCGTCCGCCACGCCGCCTCCGATGCCCTGGAAGCGGCGCGGCTGAGCCTCACGCCTCGGACATTCCGAGGATCACCCGGTGATCTGACCCGCTGCGGCCCCGCCCTCTTCCTCGGGGGCGGCGATCCGCGAGAAGGTGATGTGATCGCCTTCCACGTCCACCTTGACGACGTCGCCGGGACCGTAGCCGCCGCTGACGATGGCCTTGGACATCGGGTTCATCAGGTGCGTGGTGATGGAGCGCTTGAGCGGCCGGGCGCCGAACGCCGGGTCGTAGCCCGCCTCGGCCAGCGCGAACTTGGCCGCGTCCGTCACCTCGAGCCCGAGCTCGCGCTGCTGCATCAGGCGGCGCAGGCGCTTGAGCTGGATCTCGAGGATCATGTCCATGTTGTCGCGGGTCAGCGGATCGAAGACGATCTTGTCGTCGATCCGGTTGATGAACTCCGGCCGGAACTTCTGGGCGAGCTCCTGGTCGACCGCGTTCTGCACGGAGTTGCGGTAGGTGGCCTTGGCCGCCTCGACGGCCTTGTCGGCCGCCTCGCCCTCGAGGTCCTTGCGCAGGCGCGCGACCTCCTTGTGAAACGCGTTGGCCGCGTCCATGATCTTGGAGCTGCCGACGTTGCTGGTCATGATGACGACCACGTTCTTGAAGTCGACGATGCGGCCCTTGGAGTCGGTCAGGCGACCGTCGTCCAGCAGCTGGAGCAGCACGTTGAAGACGTCGGGGTGGGCCTTCTCGACCTCGTCCAGCAGGACGACCGTGTAGGGCCGGCGGCGGACCGACTCGGTCAGCTGACCGCCCTCGTCGTAGCCGACGTAGCCGGGAGGGGCGCCGATGAGGCGGGCCACCGAGTGCTTCTCCATGTACTCGGACATGTCGATCCGCACCATGGCGTTCTCATCGTCGAACAGGAACTCGGCGAGCGCCTTGGCGAGCTCGGTCTTGCCGACGCCGGTGGGGCCGAGGAACATGAACGAGCCGATGGGCCGGTTCGGGTCCTGCAGGCCGGCCCGCGAGCGACGGACCGCGTCACAGACCGCGACCACCGCGTCATCCTGGCCGACGACCCGCTGATGGAGGTTGTCCTCCATCTTCATGAGCTTGTCCTGCTCCGACTGGCGCAGCTTGCTGACCGGGATGCCGGTCCAGCGGGCGACGACCTTGGAGATGTCTTCCTCGCCGACCTCCTCGGAGAGGATGGCGCCGTCCTTCTGCAGCTCCGCAAGCCGGTTCTGCGCGGTCTGGAGCTCCTCCCGGAGCTGGGGCATCTCGCCGTAGATGATCTTGGACGCCGACTCGTAATCGCCGGTTCGCTGGGCCTTTTCGCCCTCGAAGGCGAGCTCGTCCAGCTTGGTCTTGATGTCGGCGATCTCCTCGATGGCATCACGCTCGGCGCGCCACTTGGCGGACACCTCGTTCAGGTCCTCCTGCAGATCGGCGATGGTCGCCTGGATCTGCTCGGCGGCGTCGCGGCTGGCCTTGTCCTGGCCGCGCCCGATGGAGTGCAGCTCCACCTGCAGGCCGGCGATCCGCCGCTCGAGACGATCGATGTCGGCGGGCTTGGACTCGATCTCCATCTTGATGCGGCTCGCAGCCTCGTCCATCAGGTCGATGGCCTTGTCCGGCAGGGAGCGGTCCGAGATGTAGCGATCCGAGAGCACGGCGGCGGCCACGACGGCCTCGTCGGTGATGCGGATCTCATGGTGGGTCTCGTACTTCTCCTTGATGCCGCGGAGGATGGCGATGGTGCCTTCCACGCTGGGCTCCTCGACCAGGACGGGCTGGAAGCGCCGCTCCAGCGCCTTGTCCTTCTCGAGGTGCTTGCGGTACTCGTCCAGCGTGGTGGCGCCGATGCAGCGCAGCAGGCCGCGCGCCAGGGCGGGCTTGAGCATGTTGCCCGCGTCCATCGAGCCCGAGGTCTGGCCCGCGCCGACGAGGGTGTGCAGCTCGTCGATGAAGAGGATGACCTGGCCGGCGCTGTTCTCGATCTCGGTCAGCAGCGACTTCAGGCGCTCCTCGAACTCGCCGCGGTACTTGGCGCCGGCGAGCAGGGCAGGCAGGTCCAGCGAGAGGACCTTCTTGCCCTTGAGGGACTCGGGCACGTCGTCGGTGGCGATGCGCTGGGCGATGCCCTCGACGATGGCGGTCTTGCCGACGCCGGGCTCGCCGATGAGGACCGGGTTGTTCTTGGTCCGGCGGGAGAGCACCTGCAGGGCGCGGCGGATCTCCTCGTCACGGCCGATGACCGGGTCGAGCTTTCCGTCCGACGCCTGGCGCGTCATGTCGACGGTGTACTTCTCGAGCGACTCGTAGGAGCCCTCGGCCTCCTCGCCGGTGACCTTGCGGCCGCCGCGGATGCTCTCGATCGCCGCGCGCAGGGTCTGGGGCGTGACGCCGTTGTCCCGCAGCATCTGCGCCGACTTGGAGCTGCCGTCGACCACGCCGAAGAGCAGCATCTCGGTCGCGACGTGGGAGTCGCCGACCCGCTTCGCCTCGCGCTCCGCCGCGTCGAGTGCGCCGTTGACCTCACGGGAGAGGCCGGCCTTCGCGCCGCCGTGCACCTTGGAGTAGGAGTCGACGATGGTGGCGGCCTGCTCGAGGATCAGGTCCGCCCGCGCGCCGGCGTGATCGAGCAGCGAGGGGGTGATGCCGCCGTCCTGGTCGAGCATGGCCAGCAGCAGGTGTCCACAGCGGATCTCGGGGTTTCCGAGCCGACCAGCCAGGCGCTGGGCCTCGGCCAGGATCTCGCGCGCCTTCGTGGTGAACTTCTCGTAGGAGGCCATCGGGTCCTCGAAGCGAAGGGGTGACCGCGAACATCATGGCGCGACAAGAATGCCGCACCCCGTCGCGGAGGGGTTCTGGGGGGAGTATGGGCGCGGCCACCGGGAGGGGCAAGGGGTCGTGAGGCGCTCCCGGCGGCAAGGTGCTCGGTACGCCTCACCTGACCCGCGTACCTGGCCGATCTGCAGCCAAGGAGGACAGATGCGCCACCTCACCACGCTGCTCGCGTGGGTTGCGCCAGACGAGCTCTTTCCGCCGGATCCGGAGGTCCGGCTCCGCGCCCGCTCGGTCGTCGTGGCCTTGCTGGCGCTGATTGTCGTGTGCTTCGTGGACACGGTCGTGCAGATCGCGCTTGGCAACGTCCTGTTCATCAGCCTGAACGCTGGGGGGGTGGTCGCGGCGCTCCTCACCCTCGGGGCGCTGCGGATCACCCGCAGCCCGGGACTCGCGGCGTCCCTCATCGGGATGATGGCAACGGTCCTGCTGGGTGTGGCGATCCTCTCGGATGGAGGCATCTTCTCGCCGGGGATCATCTACCTGCTCGTGATCCCGCCCTTGATGTATGCGCTGGGCGGTCCGACCCACGCATGGCTGGCCGTGCTCGGTCTGCTCGGAGGGCTCGCGACGCTGTTCTGGGGCGCGGACGCGCTGGACCCCTACATCGGCGAGGCGGATCCCGCCGCCAACGGCCCGATGGTCGTGCTCAACTTCGTCACCACGTCCGCCGTGATCCTCGCGCTCCTGTGGCTGAGGGAGCGTGCGTGGCGCTCGGCGCTGGCGTCGGCCGGTGAGCACGAGCGCGCGCGGATCGCCGCCCAGGCCGAGAGCCGCTCCAAGTCGATGGTGCTCGCGTCGATGAGCCACGAGATCCGGACCCCGCTCAACGGCGTGCTCGGCACCGCCGAGATCCTCCGTGGCAGCGACCTGTCCGCCGAGGACCGCCACCACGTCAGGGTCATCGCCGAGTCCGGCCGGGTGCTGCTGTCGATCCTGAACGACATCCTGGACAGCGCCAAGGCAGACGCCGGCCAGCTCACCATCCAAGAAGAGCCGGTCGATCCTCACTATCTCGCGGACGCGGTGATCCGTCTGTACCGCGGCAGGGCGATGACCCGGGGCATCGAGCTCCACGCCACCACCGGCGAGCTGCCCGAAGCCCTGCTCGCCGACGGGCAGCGCCTGCAGCAGGTCCTGCTCAACCTGGTCGGCAACGCGGTCAAGTTCACCGAGCGTGGCGAGGTGGTGCTGCACCAGGAGGTCCGCGGCGAGGACTGGGTGCTCGAGGTCCGCGACACCGGCATTGGCATCGCCGAGGACCGACTCGACGCCATCTTCGAGCCCTTCGTGCAGGCGGACGACGCCACCCACCGCGCATACGGCGGCACCGGCCTGGGCCTGTCCATCGTCAAGCAGCTGGTCACCCTCATGGGCGGCACCATCGGGGCCACTTCCGTCGAAGGCCAGGGGTCGACGTTCACGGTGCGGCTGCCTGCTCGCCCCGCGCGCCTGCCCGACCTGCCGAGCGCCTCGCACGAGCGCCCCGCCGAACGCTCGCTGGAGGTGCTGGTCGCCGAAGACAACCCGGTCAACCGCGGCATCATCACGACCCTGCTCGAGCGGGAGGGTCACGCGGTCACGGCGGTCGAGAACGGCGCCCTCGCCGTCGACATCTGCTCAGAACAGGCGTTCGACCTGGTCCTCATGGACGTGCAGATGCCCGAGCTGGACGGCCTGCAGGCCACCCGGCGCCTGCGCTCCATGCCCGAGCACGCGAACCTCCCCATTGTCGGGCTGTCCGCCAGCGCCTTCGCCGACGAGGTGAAGCGCGCGCTGGACGCGGGCATGGACGAGTACCTGACCAAGCCGATCGACCTGAAGGCCCTGCGCCGGGTGCTCGCCAGCGTGGCCCGGGAGGACCGACTGGGGGCGTGAGAGGCACCGATCGACCGGGGGCGGAAATCCGGAGCGGTTCTGGCTACGTTCCCGAAGAGTCCGAGATACGACGGCCCCGTACTGGGAGGAGGCACGGATGGAGGCGCAGGATCGCGACGCCGTGGTCTACCCCGATAGCGACGGGGAGCCGATGGCGGACAACACGCTGCAGTTCGAGTGGATCGTCACACTCAAGGAGAACCTGGACGCGGTCATGCCGTGCTTCGTAGGCGGAGACCTGCTGTGGTACCCGGTCCAGGGCGACCCGAAGGAGCGGCGAGCGCCGGATGTCCTGGTCGCCCTCGGCCGACCGAAGGGACACCGCGGTAGCTACAAGCAGTGGGAAGAAGGCGGAGAATCCCCGGACGTCGTGATGGAGGTGCTCTCCCCGAAGAACACGCTGCCGGAGATGATCGCCAAGCTGCGGTTCTACGAGAGGCACGGCGCACGGGAGTTCTACGTCGTCGATCCCGACAACGAGCTGCTCCAGGTCTGGATCCGCGGGGATGGTGACGACCTCTCCCTCATCGAGACCAACGGCTCGTTCACGAGCCCGGCGCTCGGGATCACCTTCGTCCTGAAGGACGGTCTGTCGGTGCGCCACGCAGACGGGAGCCCGTTCCTGACCTTCGGCCAGCTGAAGGCGCAGCGGGACACGCTCGCTGCAGAGCGCGATGCCGCCGCTGCAGAGCGCGATGCCGCCGCTGCAGAGCGCGATGCTGCCGCTGCAGAGCGCGATGCCGCTGCTGCAGAGCGCGATGCCGCTGCTGCAGAGCGCGAACGCCTCGCTGACCGGCTACGGGCGCTCGGGATCGACCCCGACGAGGTGTGACCCCGTGAGCCAGCCGGCCCCTGCCGAAACCGACGAAAAGCGCCCCCGCACGCGGTCGAAGGACCACAGCGAGCACGTCACCGACGAGCGGTTCAACACCTCGTCCCACCTGGTCGCCGCGATCTTCGCCGTGCTGGGCACCGCCTGGCTCGTGACCCGCGCGAGCCTGGCCGGCGATCCCTGGGCCATCACCGCCCACGCGATCTACGGCAGCACGCTGATCATCCTGTTCCTCGCGTCGACGTTCCACCACGGCATAGACGCGTCCGAGCGGGTCGAGCGCTGGCTGCGCACCGTCGACTACCTGGGGATCTTCCTCCTCATCGCCGGAACGATGACCCCGATCTGCATGGTGCTGCTGCGCACCGACTACCTGGCCTGGGTGGTCTTCGGCGTGGCCTGGGGCGTCGGCCTGGCGGGCCTCGTCCTGCGCGCGGTCGTGCACGACCTGCCCAAGTGGGTCACGTCCACCCTGTACGGCGCCCTGGGCGCGCTCGGCGTGGTGCTCGCCTGGCCGGTCTACCAGCAGACGGGCCTCCTGGGCGTCGGCCTCATCGCCGCCGGCGGCGCGGCCTACTCGGGCGGCAGCATCATCTTCACCATCGAAAAACCCAACTTGATCCCCGGGAAGTTCGGCTTCCACGAGCTGTGGCACCTGTTCGTGATCGCGGGGGCGGCGCTGCACTTCGGGTTCATGGTGGTGTTTGTGTGACGGTGGAGGTCGCGTGGGTTCCTGCGGGGGTGAGGCGGGGCACCTTCTGGCGCGGGTCGCGTAGCTTCCGGCGGCGGAGGGGCGGGGCACCTTCTGGCGCGGGTCGCGTAGCTTCCGGCGGCGGAGGGGCGGGGCGGTCTCCAGTCTCCAGTCTCCAGCTTCGGCCGGCCAGGGAGCGGTCTGGCCGAGCAGCGAGGGCTGCAACCCCCTCGGCGCTGGAATTCCAAGGGACGTCGTACGCGGTGGCTTCGGTCTGGTCAGGGCACCGAGACGTACGGGGTGGATCCGCTGACGTAGGACTGGAGACTGGAGACTGGAGACTGGAGACCGGACCCACGCCTCCCCTGCCCGCAGCCACGCGACGCAGTCTCTCGGTCCGCAGCCGGCCCTACAGCGGCCAGACCCACGGCACCACCACCAACGCCACCGCCAGGCACAGCACGTTCAGCGGCAGCCCGACCCGGGTGTAGTCCAGGTAGCGGTAGCCGCCGGGGCCGTAGGTGAGGAGGGTGGCGTTGGAGCCGACCGGGCTCGCGAAGCCGGCGCTTGCGGCGAGGGCGACGGTGATGGCGAAGGGGCGGGGGTCCAGCTGGGCGGCCTGGGCGACGCTGATCGCGATGGGGAAGACGAGTGCGGCGGCGGCGGCGTTGGAGAGCAGGGCCGCGCAGCCCATGGACGCCAGGTAGATGACGGCGAGCAGGCCGATGCCAGGAAGGAAGCCGGCCACGGCGAGCAGTCCGTCGGCGATGGCGGTGGCGGCGCCCGAGGTGTCCAGCGCCTTCGCAAGGCCGAGCGCGCTGCCGATCACGACGAGAACGGAGAAGTCGACCGCCTGGCGGGCCTGACGCGCGCTCACGCACCCCAGGCCGACCAGCACCACCGCGGCGAGCAGGGCCAGGATGGGCACCGGCACCTCGGGGATCGCCGGCACGACGGGGTGGAGCAGGGTCGTGCCGGTCGGCACGGCGACCAGCAGGGCCAGCACGAGCAGGGCGACGTTGGCGGCGCGGTAGCGGGGCGGTGGGGGCTCGTCCAGGGTGCTGATCAGGTAGAAGTCGGTGCTGTCCCGCCAGGTACGCCGAAAACCGCGGGATGCCGAGAGCATGAGCGTGTCGCCGGGCTGGAGCACGATGTCGCCGATCCGCTCCTTGATCCGCTCGCCGGCGCGGTGCACGGCGAGGATCGCGGCGTCGTAGCGGCGGCGGAAGCCCACGTCGCGGACGGTGCGGCCGAGCAGGCTGCTCCGGTGGGAGACGACCACCTCGAAGAGCCGGCGATCGATGCCGCTGGCCTCGCGCTCCTCGACGGGCTGCAGGCCCGGGAAGCCGCGCAGGTCGGCGACAGTGCTGGCGACCCCGGACAGCACGAGCAGGTCGTCGCCGAGCAGCCGATCCTCGGGAGCGACCGGACGCACGACCCGACCGTCGGCGCGGTGGATCTCGGCGAGGAAGAGCCCCGGCAGGTGGCGCAGGCCGGCGTCCTCGATGGTGCGGCCGACAAGCGGGCTGTCCGGCGCGACCCGCACCTCGGCCAGGTACTCGCGGGCCTCGTCGGAGGCGGCCTCGGCGGGGGCGCGGCGTCGGCCCAGCAGCCAGTGTCCGACCGTGAGCAGGTAGACCACGCCGACCGCCATCGTCGGCAGCCCCACCCAGCCGATCTCCAGCATTCCGAGCGGATCCTGGCCCGCGGCCTCCAGCTGGCCGCTGACGACCAGGTTGGCGCTGGTGCCGATCAGCGTGCAGGTGCCGCCCAGCATCGCGGCAAAGGCGAGCGGCATGAGGAAGCGCGACGGGCTCTGGCCGATCCGCCGGGCGAAGGCGTGCACCGCCGGGATGAACATCGCGACGATGGGCGTGTTGTTGACGAAGCCCGACAGCAGTGCGACCGGCAGCACCATGCGCAGCAGCCCGCCGCGGGCCGATCGGGTCTGGCCGAACACCAGCCGGGAGATCATGCGCAGGGCGCCGGTGTGCTGGATGGCCGCGGCGACCACGAAGAGTGCCCCGATGGTGAGCAGCGCGGGGTTGGCGAACCCCAGGGCGGCCTGGTCCAGCGGCACGGCTCCGCCCGCGACAACGACCGCCAGCGCCCCGAACAGGGTGAGGTCGGGACCGATGCGGTCGCGCGCGATGATGACCGTCGCGCCGAGCAGCACGACGATGACGAGCCAGCCGGTGAGCGGCATGAACCTCCCGGGCCGCCGGGTGTAGCACGAATCGGGGCGGACCTGCGCCCACCTCCCCCTGCTACGCTCGGCGCGTGAACGTCGTCACCCTGCACGTGCTCAAGGACCGACCCAGCGCCGACTTCGGCATGGTCCGCGTGGCCGCACCCGCCCTGGACCCCGACGCCCGCGTCGTGGTGTTCGACGGCCTGCCGCCCGATCCGATCCCGACCAGCCCCCACGTGGCGCCGGTCGTGCTCCAGGGCGACGTGGACGGTCACCGGGTCTACGCCGAGCGGGTGCCCGTCGGACTCGGTCTGCACGAGCTCGAGCTCCCGCCGTCGATGGCTCCGTGGATCGGCGCGGGCCTGCTCGCCGCCCTCGCCCACCTCCGCCAGTGCGGCCTGGTCCACGGTCGGGTCGCCGCCGATCGGGTGCAGGTCGGCATGGACGGGTCCATCGTGCTGTTCGGCCGCGGGCGGGTCGGGGGAACCTTCGAACGCGATCGTGCCGGCGCCGACGACATCCTCGCCGTGCTGGGCCTCACCGCCGACTCCGAGGTGGATCTGGACGACGTGCTCACCCACCTGCGCTCCGCGGCCGACCCGTCCGACGGCCAGGCCCTGGGCGCCATCGTCCGCAAGCTCCACAAGGACCTCACCGTCCTGGATCAGATCCACATCCAGGTCGGCCCGACCCCCGACTCGCTGGACGAGATCCAGCCGGACCTGGGCCCCGACCGCGCCCACGAGCCCGGCCTGCTCGACCGCTGGTCGGTGACGACCCACCACGGCGGCAGCCTCGAGCACACCGACGAGCTGACCGGGAGCGTGCCCCACAGCAGCTCGCCCCTGGCGCTGACCCTGTGGACCGCACTGGCCGCCCCGGTGCAGCACGCCCCGCCCGACGATCGCTTCTCCGCGGTCGACGGAGAGCCCAGCCGCGGCCTGCGTGCCCTGCTGGTCGAGGAGCCGCCGGACACCCTGCCCGGTCTGCTGGGCGGCGCCGTGCCCGCCTTCCTGCTGGACGCCGACGTGTCCCTGGACGACGACGACGACACCACCGAGGACACGCCCTACAGCGGGATCTCCCCCCTGGACGACGAAGAGGAGGATGGCGACACCGCGGTCTACGACATGCGCGACATGGCGCTGTCCGAGGCCATCCGCAAGGCCGACCGCCTGACCACCATCGCCGACCTCGAAGCCCGGATCTCCGACGCCGAGCGCCGGGCCCGCGAGGCCGAGCGCCGGGCCCGCGCCGCCGAGCAGGAAGCCAGGTTCCTAGCCACGGATCGCGTCTTCACCCCCCCGACGGAAGAATCCGAGACGCGGGGCCTCTCCGCCTTCCTCCGGGTCGAGGTGTTCATCGTCGCCGCGCTGGTCCTGCTCATGGCCTGGCTGGTGTGGATGGCGTTCGGGTAGGGCGGCGGGCTACCAGCGACGGCATGCGAACCATCGACTACAGCCTGCAGGCCACCGACGGCGACGCCCGCGCCGGCACCCTCGAGCTCGCTCGGGGCACGGTCCAGACCCCCGTCTACATGCCCGTGGGCACCCAGGGCGCCATCCGCGCGCTCCCGCCCGAGTACATCCGCGGCACCGGCACCCAGATCATGCTGGCGAACACCTACCACCTGTCCCAGCGGCCGGGGGAGGACCTGGTCGCCAAGCACGGCGGGCTGCACAAGATGATGGACGTCGACCTGCCCATCCTCACCGACTCCGGCGGCTTTCAGGTCTACAGCCTCAAGCCCACGGTCAGCGAGGACGGCGTCGAGTTCCGCTACGAGGTGGACGGCAAGAAGACGCGTCTGACGCCGGAGATCTCGATGGACATCCAGCAGAAGCTGGGCGCGGACATCGCGATGGTCTTCGACGAGTGCCTGCCGTTCGGCGTCGATCGCCGCTACGCCGAGGAGAGCCTCGAGCGCACCCACCGCTGGGAGGCGCGCTGCAAGGAGGCCCACACCCGCCCGGACCAGAGCCTGTTCGGCATCGTGCAGGGTGGCTTCTGGCCCGACCTGCGCAAGCGCTCCGCCGAGGCGATCACCGAGATCGGCTTCGACGGCTACGCGATCGGCGGCCTGTCGGTGGGCGAGGGTCCCGACGTCATGAAGGAGGTCCTCGACGCGACCACGCCGTACATGTCCAAGGCCCACCCGCGCTACCTCATGGGCGTCGGCCGCCCCCAGGACCTGGTCGAAGGCGTCGCCCGCGGGGTCGACATGTTCGACTGCGTCATCCAGACCCGGCACGCCCGCAGCGGCATGATGTACACCAACGTCGGGCGCATGCGGATCACCGACAAGCGCTACCGCACGGACATGTACCCGATCGACACCTCGTGCTCGTGCGAGACGTGCCGGCGGTTCACCCGCGCCTACGTGCACCACCTCTTCCGGGTCGGCGAGGTGCTGGGCACCACCCTGGCGACCATCCACAACCTGCACTGGTTCGCGACCTTCATGGCCGAGATGCGACAGAGCATCGTCGAGGGCCGGTTCGAGGCGTTCCGCGCCCACACCCACGACATCTACCCCGAGAAGCCCGGCGAGGACGTGGCCGGCCAGGAGGAGATCTCCGGTTCGAAGCGTGCTTCTCGCAGCAAGAACCGGGGCGGTCACGGCGGGGGCTCCAAGCGCTCCCGCGGGGGCAAGGGCCGCCGGAAGTGAGAGCGGGCTGGTAGCATCGGGCCTTCCGGAGGCCCCATGTTGCTGCTCCTCGCTCCCCTCCTGGCTCACGCAGGCGCGTATGGCGACCCGGCCGAGCTCACCGTCGAGGGCCGCGTGCCCGAGGAGATCGGCGATGCGTGCGCGGCGGACGTGAGCCCCCAGGGCGGCGGCCAGCTGTGGTCGGCGAAGGGCTGCGACAGCGGCGCCCTCACCAAGGCGCTGGGCGACGGCACCTTCTCGATGCGCGGCCCCGACGGGGTCTACCGCCTCGCCCGCTGCGAGGCCCAGACCGTGCTCTGCCCCGCCCCCGCCTTCGACCTGTCGACCTGGACCGCCCCCGCCAAGGTGAAGGTCGACGCCCCGGCGCGCTGCAGCCTGACCGTCGTGCACGCCCCCGGCCGGCTCGCCATCGAGGCCTTCGACGCGTGCCCGGAGGAACTTCGTGATGACCTCGAGCGATTCTTCAAGAAGAACGCCAGCTCTTCTCCGGGCTCGGCCGAGGTCCGGCAGCAGCTCTCGCTCACCGTCCTGCCCGCCGGCACCGTCGACAAGTCCGCCATGTGGGTGGTCGAGGGCCACGCCCCCGTGCTGATCGCCACCGAGGAGCCCCGCTACCCGGACACCAAGGTCGACCGCGACCTGGCCGAGGTCAGCTGCACCTTCGACCTGCAGCTGGGCACCGACGGGCGCGTAAGGGACGCCGTCGTCCGCCCGCCCGAGAACGAGCTGGTGCAGCCCTGCCTGACCCCGTTCGAGGAGGCGGGCAAGGAGGCGCTGTCGGAGTGGCGCTGGGTGCCGCCGGTGCGCAAGACCGAGCCCAAGCCCGCGGCGATCACGGTCGAAGTGACGTTTCGACGCTGATCACCGGCTCAGGCACACCGAGAACCACGCCTCGCCGCCGACCTCCTGCACCACGCAGTCCTGGGTGTCGGCGCAGGCGGGCTCGCCGCCGGCAGGGTCGCAGAAGCGGTAGCAGCGGCTGTCGAAGGTGCTGCAGAACATGCCGCGGGCGCAGGAGGTCGAGGCGAAGCGCACGTCGCAGAGCTCGCCCTCGAGCCGCTCGCCGGAGGGCGCGCATCCGAAGGAGTCCAGGTCGAAGGGAACGCAGTTCTGACCATAGATCTCGGGCGAGCAGGTACCGGCGGGGTCGAGCGGGTCGCAGGTCTGGAGGTCCGCGCAGGTGAGGTCGACGTCGCAGGCCCGGCGCGGACCGCAGGGGCTGTCGAGCTGGCCGGCCACGTCACAGACGTCGGGCTGGCAGGTCTGGCTGGCCCGCTGGCAGGTCTGGCCGTCGGGGCAGTCGCCGAGGCACAGGGCGGTCGTGTTGCCGCCCACGAACGGCTGCCACTCGGATCGGAGCTGGGCGCGGGTCCAGCTGCGGCCCCCGACCACGACCCGCACAGGCGCAGACAGGGTGGCGAGGTCGTTCAGGGGGTCGGCGTCGAGGACGAGCAGGTCGGCGCGGAGGCCCTCGGCGACGAGACCGCGATCGTCGAAGCCAGCCGCGAATGCCGCATCCCGGGTGGCGGCCGTGAGCGCGTCCTGGGGGGACCAGCCGAGCTCGACCATCGCCGCGAGCTCACGGTGCAGCCCCTCGCCGTGAGCGACGAAGAGGTAGCCAGCGTCGCTGGCGGGTACGACCGGCGCGCCCGCGACCCGCAGCTCGCGCAGGCTGGACCGGGCGGAGGCATGCCAGCGTGCGGCCTCGTCCGCGTAGCCGGCGACGAGCAGATCGGGAGCGTCGCGCACGGCCTGCCAGTCGGCGAGCACCCCCGCGGGCACGACCGGGGCGAGGGTGTCCCAGGGCACCCGATCGGCGAGCACGTCTCCCGGACCGGAGAACGCGCCCAGGGTCGTGTGCACCGAGCCCGCCTGGTCCGCGATCCGCGCCGCGCCGGACGCGCTGACCCCCTCAGCGAAGGGGGGATGCGCGAGGTGATCGGCGCCAAGCTCGAGGGCGCGCAGGGCCTCGGCCTCGGAGTCGGCGTGCACGTAGCGGAGGGGCAGGTCGGTCGCGAACGCCACCTCGGCGAAGGCGTCGGGGAGGCGATCGGTGGCCCAGGGGCTGTGGCTGGCGTCGGTGAACGCGACCTTCACCCCGTCGAGCCCGAAGGCGGCCTGGGTGGCGACGAAGCTGCGTACGGCCTGCTCGGAGTCGGGGAAGAAGCAGGCGGGTCCGGGGGCGAGCTCGCAGGGGTGTCCGCCGGGCACGGTGATGAACTGGCCCAGCGTGCGCACGGACGGTCCGCGCCAGGTGACCGACTCGGAGGCGCTGCGCAGGGTGAAGGCCGCCTGCGGGCTCCCCGCATCCACGACGGACGTGACGCCAAAGTAGAGGTTGGCCCGGAGGTTGTCGGCGAGGGTCCACGCGGGGTCGGACACGGCAGCACCCGACAGGAACAGGTGCACGTGCGGGTCGACCAGGCCCGGGGTCACGAACTTGCCCCGGGCTGACTCCACGACGATGGCCTCCCGCACATCGGGGGCGCTGTCCAGCACGCCGACGATCCGGTCGTTGTCGACCACGACCCACACCGGGCCCCGGGCTCCGTCCGCATCGACGACCGTGACCGCGGGCAGGACCAGGTCCGCCTCCGACCAGTCGACGTCACTCTCCGAGTCGGTGTCGGTGTCCAACTCCGTGTCCGTGTCGGTGTCCGCGCCGGTGTCCGACAGGTCCGAGTCCGTGCCTTGCATCGGCGCCGTGCACGCCACACCCAGTGCTGCCCAGACAATCCACCGCATGCCGGTGAATACCACGCGCGCCCCGACGTCTCTCGACTGGAGGTCCCCCATGTCCCGCTGGACCCTCATTCCCCTGCTCCTTGCCACCGGCTGCATCATCGTGGTCGACGGGAATGATCCGCCGGACACCGACCCCATCCGCACCGAGTGCGACGTCGACCAGGACGGGGTGCTGGCCACTACGTGCGGCGGCCTCGACTGTGACGATCTCGACGCCTCCGTCCGCCCCGGCGCCGACGAGTGGTTCGACGACGGCATCGACCAGGACTGCGACGGAACCACCGAGGTGAAGGTCGACCGCTTCGATCTGCCCGATCGCTCTCGCGCGCTGGACTGGGAGTGGGCTCCCGATCTGCGTGCGCTCGGCGGAGTCCTGGTCCAGCCGACCGGCTCCGCGGTCGCCCAGGATCTCTTCTTCGACCCGGAGTTCGGCGCGCCGGTCGTGCTCAAGTGGCGCTCCGCCTACGACGTGCCGGTCGGCGTGCTGACTGCCCAGCGCCTGCCCCACGGGGACGGCGTGCTCGACCTGCTCGCCGACGACCGCGGCCTGGCAGCCTGGCAGCCTGGAGGCTCGGACGGACGCCGACTCTGGACCCGTGCGGACCTGTCGCTCGGCGCGTTCGACGTCATGCCCCACGACGGCCCGAACGCGGCGTGGATCCTGTCCTGCGATGGTCCCACCGTCGACCTGCGGGTGCTCGACCTGTCCGACGGCAGCGACCAGCTCGACGCCAAGCTCGACGTCTCCGCCGAGGCGTGCGCCCTGCTCGGCCACCGGGATCAGGCGCCGGTCGTCATGGTCCAGGTCGACGGCGACCTCGAGCGCTGGGTGTTCGAGGACGGCGCGTTCACCGACCGCCTCGTGCTCGCCCGGGACGTGCACCTCGATGCCTTCCGAGCGGTCGGCAGAGAGGACGGGGCCATGGCCTTCGTCGACGAGGGCGTGCTGACCGTGATCGACCGTGACGGGCGCGGCCTGCGCCTGGGGGATGGCACCGCGACCGACGTGTTCGACGTGGCGCTCGGCGACGGAGACGTGGTCGTGTCCTGGGTCGACTCCAGCGGTGCAGTCTGGATCGGTGCGGGTCCCATCGAGGGGCCGGTGAACCCGCTGCGGGTGGCGGAGGGCCTCGTCGACGCCGGGCCCCTCTCGGTCGGCGCGCTCGACGGAGAGCTCGCTGTGGCGGTCCAGGACCCGAGCGGTCTGCTCCTGCTCCGAGCGCGACGCTGACCACGGAATCGAAGGATCGAGCGCACGCCGGCGCCGCCCTTGCCTTGTGCGATCACCGCCCAGGGGATAGCCGCCCGCCGGAGGTGTAGGTGGCGTCTGATGACCTGATCGAGATCGAAGGCACGGTGAAGGAGGTCTTCCCGGGGGGCAACTTCCTCGTGGAGACTGATGCGGGCACCGAGGTGCACGCGCATCTCGCCGGCAAGCTTCGCCGGTTCCGCATCCGCGTCGTGCTCGGCGATCACGTGACCGTCGCCGTCTCGCCGTATGACCTGACGAAGGGCCGGATCGTCTTCCGCCATAAGTGACGGTGGAGTCGTTGGTGCTTGGTTGTTGGTGAGGGCGCTGCGAGCGCCGGGTCCTCGCGGGTAGACACGACCGCCGCGAGCACGAGACCAACAACCAACGACCAACCACCAACAACCCAAGAAAAATCCCCCGGCCAGGCAAAAACCGCCTGACCGGGGGAGACGTCGTCGTGGGCTCGGCGACTACCCTCCGATGAGCTGGAGGGAACTCTGGGTCAGCTGGTTGGCCTGCGCGAGGATCGCGGTGCCGGCCTGCTGCATGGTCTGGTACTTGGTCATCTCACTCGACTCGAAGGCGAAGTCCGCGTCGCGGATCCGGCTCTCGGCCGCCATGAGATTCTCGGTGTAGGTGGTCAGGTTGCGGAGCGTGCTCTCGAGGCGGTTCTGCACGGCACCGAAGTTGGAGCGGACGCTGTTCACCGTGTTCATGGCGGTGTCGAGGTCGTCCAGCGCGGTGCGGGCGTCGGCCGAGGTGAGCAGGTTCGCGGGCAGCGCGAGCGCGGTGGAGCGCAGGTCGCCGGTGATGACGGTGATGAGGTCGTTGGCGCTGTTCTCCGCGCCGACCTGCACGTCGATGTTGCCCGAGCCGTCCGCCAGGTTGACGCCGTTGAAGTTCGTCACGTTGGCGATGCGGTCGATCTCGCTGACGAGCTGCTGGTACTCGTCGTCGATGAAGACGCGCTCGGTGTTGGCCATGGTGTCCGACGCGGACTGGACGGCGAGCTCACGCATCCGCTTGAGGATGTTGGCGACCTCGTTGGTCGCGCCTTCCGCGGTCTGGATGACCGAGATGCCATCGTTGGTGTTCCGGGCAGCCTGACGCAGCGAGCGGCTGGTCGCGTCGAGGTTCTCCGCGACCGCGAGGCCGGCGGCGTCGTCACCGGCGCGGGTGATCCGCAGGCCGGAGCTGATCCGGTTGAAGGTGTTCTGCAGCTTCCCGGTGGTGTTCGCCAGGTAGCCCTGGGAGTAGAGGGAAGTCATGTTCGTGTTGACGGTGAGGGCCATGGGGGTTTCTCCGTCAGGAGGTTGGTTGTATGCCGACTTTGGTTCGCAGGGGGCGTACCGTGCCGGCCTCTCACCAACCCTTCTCGGACCACCCGGAGAGGCGTTAGAGGCGATTTTGATCGAACGGACTCCGGCCTCGCTCGGTATCGGTGAGAAGGCTGGTCGTACCTTCCCGATGTCCAAGCAGCGGGTCTACGATGTGGGCTCTGGACCCAGGGTACGGATCCGCGCCCACGGACCATGAGGGGTCGGCGCACTTTTTCTCTGAGCGCGGCCGGGACGGGGTAGGCTCGCCGCCCGAGCCACAGCTGGAGCTGCCATGGACATCCTCATCGACCAGGACACCCTCGCCACGCGCATCACCTCGCTGGGTCGGGAGATCCGCGAGGCCCACGGCGAGGACGCGAGCATCGTCGCCATCTGCGTGCTGAAGGGCAGCGTGCTCTTCTTCGCCGACCTGGTGCGGGCCATCGGCGGCGACGTCCGCCTCGAGTTCCTCGGCGTCAGCTCCTACGAGGGCACGTCGAGCACCGGAGAGGTGCGGATCACCCACGACCTGCGCACCGAGATCCGCGGCCGGCACGTGGTCGTGGTGGAGGACATCGTCGACACCGGCCTCACCCTGTCCTTCCTGCTCAAGGCGCTCCGCGTCCGCGACCCCGCCAGCCTCACCGTCGCCGCCCTGCTCGACAAGCCCAGCAAGCGCACCGTCGACGTGCACGCCGATCACGTGGGCTTCAGCATCGACGACCACTTCGTCATCGGCTACGGCCTGGACCTGGACGAAAAGTACCGAAACCTGCCGTTCGTGGCGATCTATCGGCCGGGAGTGGGCTAGCGGACCGTCGGGCCGCGTAGCGAGACCGGAGGTCTGCTAGAACGCCGAGATCGTCCCACGGAGTGGGGCGACCGAAGGGGCCGTAGCAAGGCAAGCCGCGCGAATGACACCGCCATGAGAAACGCCGAAGGCGGATCGAGTG
>MDTC01128385.1_pt1 | contig 23324 bp, 21 predicted proteins | sample 811181 | NCBI WGS metagenome assembly MDTC01 (sample SAMN05326644, study PRJNA326480) | marine metagenome | isolation source: seawater | place: Pacific Ocean: North | collected 2011 | reverse complement strand
TCAAACAAGCGGTTATATCAAGTAAAACTGCTCTTCAGGCTACACAAGCTGGTTTTGAAGTAGGAACTAGAACGATTGTTGATGTTTTAAACTCACAATTTGCCCTCGAAGCTGCTAACCAGAATTATGCGAAAAGTCGTTATGATTATATTGCCAATGTTTTTAATCTAAAAAAATCAGCTGGTACACTACGTGTTCAAGATCTAGAGCAGTTTGATGTTTGGTTAAAAGAACGACCATCACCAGAAGAAATAATTTCTAAGCAAGATATTTGAAATAAGCAGTCTATTCGTTCAAAAGATCATCTATTCGAGTCATTAGGCTGCTCAGAGCACCTCGTTTTTTCGATACAACACCTCTGGCCTTTCCGCCCTGTTTAAGACGATATTGTTTATTCTGAATGTAGTAGATCACTTTACTCGCTAATTCATTCTCATTACTGACAATATCAACCGCATTATGTTTTATAAACAAGTCAGTCATATCCTTCTGAGAAAACATGTGCTTTCCTGTAATAATCGGTAAGCCTAATGAAGCAGGCTCGAGTAGATTATGCCCCCCAATCGGTACCATGCTTCCTCCCACAAAAGCGACATCACTAGCCGCATAAAATAACAATAATTCTCCCATAGTATCGCCTAAAAAAATCTCATTATTTTCTGGAACTGATTTATATTCTGTTCTTAAGGTAAAGTTATATCCTTGAAGGTTAAGCAGCTGCTTAACCTTAATAAATCGTTCAGGATGCCTTGGCACAAGTATCAAAAGCATATTACTCACTACCTTTAATATTTGTTTGTGTGCATTTAAGATCTGCTCTTCTTCGTCTTGATGGGTGCTTGCTGCAATCCAGATAGGCCTGTCCTGAATAGTATTAAAACGAAACGCCTGGCCATTATGTAAAGCTTCAGCTGGTAAATTATAGTCAAATTTTATATTACCCATGACCCAAGTTTTGTTTGGTGATGCACCCAAAGATAAAAATCTCTCTGCATCCAACTCGCTCTGAGCTGCGATTAGAATCCCATGAGACAGGGTTTCTCGAAAGAGTGGCAATAATTTATGGTAATAAAACAATGACTTCTTAGAGATTTTTGCACTAACAAGGACTAATAATATTTTTCGTCGACCACATTCATTGTATATATTTGGCCAAATTTCTGTTTCCATTATCAAAGCAATTGATGGTTTTATGGCGTTAAAAAAACTACTAACTGCAAATGGTGTCTCGAATGGAATATAACAATGAGTAACCTCATTGTTAAAAATTTTTTTGACTTGCTCTGATCCAGTTGGAGTCACTGTAGTAATAACAATGTGCTTTTTTGGATAACGAATTTTTAGCTCAGTAACTAGCGGATAGGCCGCGTTTACTTCCCCCACAGACACGGCATGAATCCATATAACATCTGAATTTATCACTGGGTAACCCCAACCGAACCTTTGAGTTATTCGATCCCAATATGTTTTATTTAAAATACCTTTTACCAACCAATAACTGACATAAACAGGCAATAAAAAAAATGTCAGCAGTGTATAAATAGAACTTATTAATATTCTTTTCATTAAACTTGATTTAACTTGAAACTAAGTAACCAAAATCTTATGACTGCAGTTTTTCAACTATTGCACTGGTCGAAAAACCCTCTTCATAACATAATATTTGAACTTCTCCTCCGTTTTCAATAACCTCCTTTCCTCCAACTACTTCCTCAATTTTATAATCACCACCTTTAACTAAAATATCGGGCTTAAGAGTCGTTATTAACTTAAGTGGTGTATCTTCATTAAAAGTAACAATCCAATCTACCGCGGACAAACCACTAAGGACTTTCACTCTATCATCGAGTGAATTGATTGGTCTAGCTTGACCCTTCAGCTGCTTAACTGAATCATCACTATTTACTGCTACAATTAATTTATCACCAAGAGATCTAGCTTGCTCAAGATAAGCAATATGTCCCGCATGTAAAATATCAAAACATCCATTAGTCATAACTATTTTCTTAGAGTCTCTCTTGTATGAACTGACCAAGTTATCTAATTGCGACAGAGTTTTCAGAGCTTTATTGTTCGCAGAGGAGAAACGATTATAGTCTTGCAACTCAGCTTGAGTGACATAAGCAGTGCCAATCTTTCCAACAACGATACCTGCAGCAAAATTGGCAAATTTTGCTGCTTCTATGTACGAGTAGCCTGCCGATAATGACGCTGCTAAAATTGAAATAACAGTATCCCCAGCTCCTGTTACATCAAAGACATCAACAGCTCTTGTATCAAGGAAAGTGTGATCACCATTCTTCTCTACTAGTAACATTCCCTTGTCACTTCGGGTAATTAATAGTGCCCCTAGCTTGAGGTCCTCAATCATATCCCGTGCTTTATTCACTAACAAATCTTCAGATTCACAAGGTCCCATTATGGCTTCGAATTCGCTTTGATTTGGAGTTAATATATCAGCACCTTCATACTTTCCAAAATCTATGCCTTTTGGATCAACCAAGATAGGAATTTTATTATCTTTACATAGATCAACAATCTCAGAAATATTCGATATAACGCCTTTAGCATAATCCGAAATAATAACCGCATCAATTGATGATAAATTTTTCTTTAATTCATTATAGAAAGAATAATGCTTTTGCGGAAATGCATCTCTATCATAACGTATTAATTGTTGTCCTCGACTTTGGATTCTAGTCTTAGTTGTCGTGAATGAATCTTTAATCTTTCTTAAATTACAGCGTATCTTTTCAGTCGCTAAGATTTTTTCTAAAGATGCTCCTTCTATGTCATCTCCAATAAAACCAAAAATACGAGTCTTTACTCCTATTTTTGATAGATTCATAGCAACATTTGCTGCGCCTCCAGGACGGTCATCGATATTGTTCACACTAACTACAGGAACTGGTGCTTCTGGTGATACTCTTTCAGTTGAACCAAACAAATAACGATCCAACATTACATCACCCAGAACCAATATCCTTGAGTTAGATAAATCTGATATTTTTATCATTCTTTTATCTTACTATAACATTGATGATAAATAACCTGATTAGGTAATTCTTGTACTTAATTAATGACTAGAAATCAATTTAGATGCTGCTTTGATTCTCAAATATCTCAATCTGAAAGCCATCTGGATCCTTCAAAACAAATGATCTTCTAGCTGCCAGAGCAGGACTCATATAGTTATTGGGGGAATGAAGAATTTCAACTCCAAATCCTACTGCTCGCTCAAATATCTCATCAAGATTCAATGTTGGAAATGACCACATCACTATCCCTCGATATGGAGCGCTATAGCAATCAATCTCAGGGTATTTTGTCTCTTCACCATGATCCATAAAGACAACGTACCCTGAAGAAGAACCAGGAGAAAAACCCTGAATAAATCGTTCAGATGTGCCTTCAGGTAAATTAATAGCAGATCGACTATCAATATCAAATTTCATATCGCGTCGAATCTCAAACCCTAATACTTGTTCAAAAAAATCAATTGTGTTTTTTGTCTCTGAAATACATCTCGCAGAGTAAGCTACTCCACCTAGTCCTATATCCTCATCTACTGGCCCAATTGGAATAAAAATTTCAGGCCTGGTAACTCCCAATACGAATATATTATCTGGCCCCTTATAAACAATCTCTGAAGAAATATAAGTCTCGCCAGAAGGACTTTCAAATTCCATTTCCTTAATGCCAATAGTTGACTCAATACCAAGATCACTCATCTCAGCTTCATGCCTAGAAATATCCTGAATAGGACAACTAATTGTTGCGCCTCCCTTATATAAACCTTCATATGTTGGGCGTATAGCTGGGTAAAAATCATCGGGATGAATAATTCGAATACCTACATTTTTTCCAGCCCCTTGTTTATCGAAACGAGCATATTTCCATTTACAAGACTCATCAAAACCAAAATAATTATTCCATCCTTCATATGATTCCGAAGTTGGTTCCCTCCATTCATCTTGAGTCTGATGGTAGCCATTGCATAATATTTTACTTACTTGCTGTGCCTCGTTTGTAACCCATGTAACCATACTTAGTGGGCCTACTATCGCATCCTTTTTTTTACTCGTTGGAATGAAAATGTCCATATTTATATTTGAATTATCTTCTACTAGATCTCAGGGGCCTCTACAAGTAAGACCTCAACATCGGCAAGATTTTCACGTAACTTTTTTACTTCCATGTATTCTTCAGAGTTCCAAAAATCAAGTGCTGCCTGTTTACTTGGCCATCGTGAAATTGCGACTGAGGAATAACCTTCTAAAGCTCCCTCTAAAGAAACTGCTCCTGGAGCAACAACAAGGTACTTGCCACCATATTTTTCAACCAATAATGGCACCGCTTTACCATAACCATTAATGAACTTTTCGCGATCATGCATTTTGCAGACGATGATCATATATGCATTCATTATTGTGCTAGTTTTACTTTCACTCATTTAAATATCTGAATGATTGAATATTCATCAGTTAAATTTATGAGAAATAATTACACATAGGAAGTGTGAGCTAAATATTATTTATCCACATTTAGAATCACCGCAAGCAAGGCAAGTCATGCATCCATCCATCATCACTACTGATGTGTCATTACATTTGGCACATAATTGAGCGCCTTCAGGATATTCGGGTTGAGAAAAAGCATCTTGTTGCTTTTTCGCATTCTCATATTCCTCACGCTTTTGCTTAATCAATTCTTTTTGATGCTCATCAAGCTCTAATTTCGTAAGCAACCCAATAGAGATTAAATGCTTTTCAACTATATAGCCAAGCTCAGCAATAATAGAAGGCATAAACTTCCCCCCAGCTTGCCAATATCCACCTCTTGGATCGAATACCGCTTTTAACTCATCAACCAAAAATGTGACATCTCCACCTTTTCTAAACACCGCAGATATAATTCGTGTGAGCGCAACAATCCACTGATAATGATCTAGATTTTTTGAGTTTATGAATATTTCAAAAGGTCGTCTTTTTTCATGTTCCGTGTCCTTATTCAACACTATGTCATTAATTGTGACATACATTGCATGATCTGAAATTGGTGTTTTTACTTTATAAGTCGACCCAATTAACATCTCTGGACGTTCAAGTTTTTCATGCATTCGAATTACATCTGCACTTTCTGCGGTCACATTTTCAATATCGGATTTTTTTGAGACATCCTCTTTGATAGTTGAATTATTTGTAACAGCATAACCAACTATTTTTTTATCTATTTTTTTCATTTGTTTATATTTTCCTTATCCACATTACTTAGAGGTTATTTTATTAAAACTTACCGTAATAACCTTCTTTTAATGCATCAAATAAATTAGCGGCTGAATGAATTTCCCCATCATATTCAATTTCTTCGTCACCTTTTAATATAATTTCACTGCCGTCATCTAAAGTAAAAGTATATGAAGTATTCTTTAAATCTTCTTCTTTAACCAAAACGCCCTGAAAAGCTTCGGGATTAAATCGGAACGTCGTACAGCCTTTTAATCCCTGTTCGTAAGCGTACAAATAAATATCTTTAAATTCTTCATACGGAAAATCAGTAGGTACATTAGCAGTTTTAGATATAGATGAGTCAATCCAATATTGAGCTGCAGCTTGAATATCAACATGCTCCTTTGGAGTAATATTATCAGCTGTTAGAAAATAATCTGGGAGCTCATTTTCTTTGTCAGTATTCCCAAAAGAAGGCATTGCATCCTTATTTACAAATTCCCTGTATGCTAGTAATTCAAAAGAAAATACATCTACCTTCTCTTTTGTTTTTTTACCCTCCCTGATCACGTTTCGGAAATAATGATGAGTAAAACTAGGTTCTATTCCATTACTGGCATTGTTAGCTAGTGATAGCGCTATAGTTCCAGTAGGTGCAATAGAGCTATGGTGAGTAAATCTTGAACCAACCTCAGCTAATTTATCTACGAGCTCCGGATTTTCTTTAGCAATACGTTTCATATAATTACTGTAACGACAATGTAGAATGCGACCTTTAACTTTATCACCAAGTTTATAACCATCGCTTACCATTTCAGGTCGCTTCGAGAGCATCTCCTGAGTTACTTCAAAACTTTCATTCATTATCGGCGCAGGACCCTTCTCTATAGATAGCTCTAGTGATGCTTCCCATCCAGCCAATGCTAACTGTTTTGATATTTCTGTTGTAAAATCAATTGAATCATTATCACCATATTTCATACACAACATTGTAATTGTTGAGCCTAATCCAAGAAACCCCATCCCGTGTCGTCTTTTTCTTAAAATCTCATCCCTCTGATTGGAGAGAGGCAGGCCATTTATTTCAACAACATTGTCAAGCATTCTTGTGAATAACTTAACCACTTTTCTAAATTCTTTCCAATCAAATGTCGCTTCATCAGTGAACGGATTAACAATAAATTTCGTTAGATTGACAGATCCAAGCAGACAAGATCCATATGGTGGTAATGGTTGCTCTCCACATGGGTTAGTGGCTCTTATATTCTCATCAAACCAGTTATTATTCATTTGATTGACTTTATCGATAAGTACAAATCCTGGTTCAGCAAAATCATATGTTGAAGTCATAATAATATCCCACACACGATGAGCGGGCATTTTCTTATAAATTTTACAGGCAACTAGGCCTTCAGGGTTTACGATATATTTGTTTGTTTCTGGCCATTCACGCCACACAAATAATGAATCATCATTAATATCTAGACCATCCTCATCTAATTCTTTTTGTGTTATTGGAAACGCAAGGCTCCACTCACTATTACTTTTTACTGCCTCCATAAATTCTTCTGTAATAAGTAACGATAAATTAAACTGCCTCAATCTACCGTCTTCGCGTTTAGCCCGAATAAATTCAACAATATCTGGATGACTAATATCAAATGTACCCATTTGAGCACCACGTCGGCCTCCTGCTGACGACACTGTAAAACACATTTTATCGTATATATCCATGAAAGAAAGTGGTCCGGATGTATAAGCACCTGCACCTGATACATAAGCACCTTTTGGGCGCAAAGTAGAGAATTCATAACCAATCCCACAGCCCGCTTTGAGCGTCAATCCAGCTTCATGCACTTTATCTAAAATATTATCCATGGAATCTGAAACAGTGCCTGAAACTGTGCAATTTATGGTTGAAGTAGCTGGTTTGTGTTCATTAGCTCCAGCATTTGAAACTATACGCCCGGCTGGAATAGCACCACTTCGAAGCGCCCACAAGAACTCATTGAAATACCTCTCTTGTTCTGACTCAACTTCCACGTCAGCTAACGCACGGGCAAGTCTAATATAAGTGTCATCAATATTCTGATCTACAACAGAGCCATCTTTAGCAGTCAATTGATATTTAGTCTTCCATATATCCAATGAGGTTGACTGAAGTTCTACTATGGTTGATGTGTTCGTTACGACACTATTGTTAGCTGCAGATCCCATATTGATTAGATACTCCCGATAGTAAGCGATTAAGATGTACTTATTTGTAACTATATTTACAATCTAATGCCTTAAAATAAAACACAAGATGTTGTGTGTAACTTAACTTAAGTTTTCTTGCAAAGCAACCATGTTATGTAAAATTTATAAAATAATTATAAATAATAAAATATAGTAAAAACAATGACTTAAAATATATATAAAAAATAAGTTATTAAAATTTATAGTAAAATTTTTATTAAAAAAAAGCAAAATAATTATAATTTAATTATCAATATGTAGTGGTTTATAAAAATTCAAAATAACAGTATTTTTTTTAAAGAATATAACTTTGTTGACGATATCTACTTAGTGCTTGAATTCTTACTAATCATGCATATAAATAGAAAATAAGTATCTACATTAAAAACACTGGTTATTTTTAAGTTAATTTATTATATATTTAACAGTATTAAGGAATCTTGATATGCGTATTAATCAAAAATTTATACAAATAATAGTATTGTGCTTGATCACTACAATAGGTTTTGCAGCACTGCCTAGAAATGATGATGGTGCAATTATTACAAGCCTAGCACCTCTGGTTAAACAAGTAGCACCTGCTGTTGTTAATATAAGAGTAAGTCAAACTGTTCAATCTCGATCACCCTATGATGACGAAATGTTTCGTCGTTTTTTTGGGACACCGAATTCACCGAATAACCAGAGAGAAGTTCAAAGTGCTGGCTCTGGGGTCATTGTTGACGCTGAAAATGGATATATATTAACTAATCATCACGTAGTCTCTGGAGCAGAAAAAATTCAAATATCTCTGATTAATGAAACTACACTTGATGCAGAGGTTATCGGTTCTGATCCTGCTACTGATATAGCCTTACTTAAGGTGGAGGCAAATGACCTTACTGATATTATTATTGGTGAATCGGATGCTGTTGAGGTGGGAGATTTTGTAATTGCTATTGGCAATCCATTTGGGCTAGGTAATACAGTAACTTCAGGAATTGTCAGTGCGCTTGGAAGGACTGGGATTAGTGAGAGTGGGTATGAAGATTTCATCCAGACTGACGCATCAATAAATCCAGGAAATTCGGGTGGCGCTCTAGTGAATATGAAAGGTGAATTAGTGGGTATTAACTCGGCCATCATAAGCAGATCAGGAGGCAATGTTGGAATTGGCTTTGCAGTTCCCTCCGAAATTGCCCAATCTATTATGAGTCAAATACTAGATTTTGGAGAAGTCAGAAGAGGTTTACTTGGGGTATCAATACAAACAATTGACAAAGAAAGTGCTGAAATACTTGGAGTTAACACCGAAAGTGGCGCTTTAATATCTGCAATTGAGCCAGGCTCGGCTGCTGAAAAAGCAGCACTAAAAGTTGATGATATTATTATTAAAGTTGATGACGAAAAAATAACAACCAGTAGAGAACTGGCCAACGCAATTGGCCTAAAAGGTTCTGGCGATACTGTGATTATCGAATATATGAGAGGATCAGATATATTAAAAACAGAAGCTACTCTGGGTCAGCAAGTGGCTTCCAAGCAATCAGGATCAGATATACATCCAGGTCTTAATGGAGCAAGCTTAGCATCTTCTATGGACAAACCAGGGATAATAGTTACGGAAATAGAGGCAGGCTCTCCGGCTGCGCAGAGGGGATTGAGGAAAGGCGACATCATAATTGCCGTAAACAGATTAAAAGTTGAAACTATTCAGCAGTTAGAAAAAATAGCAAAACAAAATAGTATTCTCTATTTAATGTTTGAGAGAGATAATCGTACCCTGATTCTCAGGATTCAGTAAAAAATTCTCTATGGAAATATACCTTGTAGGTGGTGCCGTCAGAGATGAAAAATTAGGTATCCCTGTTAGCGAGAGAGATTGGTGCGTAGTAGGTTCATCAGAAACAGAACTTAAATCAAAGGGGTTCAAATCTGTAGGGAAAGATTTTCCTATATTCTTGCACCCTGAAACAAAAGAAGAATACGCACTTGCAAGAACTGAGAGAAAAACTCAGCCAGGTTATCACGGCTTTACATTTTGTACCTCGAAAGATATCACTCTCGAGGATGATTTGAAGCGACGTGATTTAACAATCAATGCTATTGCTAAAGATAAACATGGGCAAATAATTGATCCATATAATGGTTTAGAAGATATAAAAAATAAGACTCTCAGGCATGTATCAGAAGCATTTAAAGAGGATCCTGTTCGGGTCCTAAGAACCGCAAAATTTGCTGCAAGATTTCATCAAATTGGATTTAAGGTGGCTGATAGTACAATAATATTTATGCAAGAAATGGTAAAAAATAGTGAAATTGATACATTAGCACCAGATCGAATCTGGAAAGAAACCAAAGAAATTCTTGAGGGATCAGATCCACACATTTTTTTTAATGTGCTTGAAGAATGTCATGCATTATCGAGAGTATATCCAGAGTTTTATCATCAATTACCTAATAATAAAAACAAAAAATTAGAGCAAAAATCATTCTTAAATTTGGATGCGCTTAAACTCTCTTCTCAATTAATCAATGATCCTGCAATCAACTTTATTACAGTAATATTTATAAATAATAATATTCTCAATAAAAATTACACAAAAGAGAAACATCTTAAATTAATAAAATTGATAACGAACAGACTACCTATTCCAAATAATTTTCTGGAATTAGCAAAACTTATATTTTACTTCAAAGATTACAGTCAATTAGAACGCATGAATGCTGAAGATCTCCTCAATTTCCTCGAAAAAACGGACGCTTTTCGCCGTAGAGAAAGATTCGAGAAATTTCTTAAGGCTTGCAAATTTTTCAAACAATATAGTGAAACCTCGAAAATAGAATGTAAAATTTACGAGCGCGTTATTAAAATGGTGGATTTATGTAATGATTTGCCTATTCGAGAAATTGTGGGTAATGAATCGAATGGTGAAAAAATAAAGAGCCTAATAAGACATAAGAGAATAGAAATTATCGATAAAGAAAATGCTAGAAAAATACCCAAATAATTATGACTGAAAGTGCCACCCTGTATATAAAGAAAGGAATAAATCCTACTCGCTGGATCACGCTCATAAAAAATCCAATGCTTGCATAAGCAACGCACATAGAAACTAACATACCTAAAAATAGTTCCCCCCAATTTACATAAATATTTTCTAAAAATATAACTAACAACTTATACGCAGATGCCAAAATGATTACTGGAACTGACATAAGAAAAGAGAATTTTGCAGCATCAAATCGCTTCATTCCTAAGAATAAACCTGCGGTCATTGTGACCCCTGATCTTGATGTACCAGGAATGAGAGCTAATACCTGAGCTAGACCAATCACCAATGCATGAGAGTATGAAATTTCACTGATGGTGACTTCTTTCTTGCCTTTTTTGTCAGCAATCAACATCAATAAACCATAGAAACACAGTGTAAAGGCAATCACTAGAGGATTTCTAGCGTACATCTCAATCCATTCAGCACTAAAAAATCCAACAATTGCCGCAGGTAAAGTCGCTATTAATAGTAAAAACAGTAAATCAGACGATTTCTTTTCTACCTTGAAAGTTAGAAGTTTTGAAAAACTTACGAATAATTTTACAATATCACCTCTAAAGTAAATGCAAACTGCACCCAATGAACCCAAGTGCACTGCAATATCAAAAATAATACCTTGATCTTTCCAACCAATAAGCTTTGGTACTAAAACAAGGTGTCCTGAACTGGATACAGGTAAAAACTCTGTTATCCCTTGAACTATCGCGAGTATGATTATCTGAATTAATGTCATAGATAAGATGTTACTAAAATATGATTACAATAAATATGCTCTGTCACCCTTATTAAACCAATCTTCACCCAGTGTAATATTTTTAGATAATCGAAGACATTTAAAGTTTTCTCCCATCTGATTAGGTAACGTTAAAAATTTAATTTGTCTAGTGAGCTCAATTTGTGATTTTATATCCAATTTAACAAAATCATTAAAGTCATTCTCAAAACCACTGTTAAGTATAAATTGCGATTGATTTATAAAACCTTCAATCTTCATGTCCATCATAACAGCGACATCTGCTACAGCAGAAAAATCAACCCAAGTAGTAATGTCCTGTATCCCGGGATAGATAAGAGGCTCATTATGGGCATGATGCAAGAGATGGCATCTCGTCCAACCATGGTTTCTATTAGCAGCATAATAATCTTTCCGCGAAGCACCATAATCTATCAAAAGCAGAACTCCAGTATTGATTTTACTGGCGGTCTCCTTTACCCACTCTTGTGATTCAAACGAAACTTCTGATAAATATCCATCATCTAATTGATACCCTAGTTTTTTTTCCAGTAAAACAACATAATCGTGTAGCTGTTTTTCAGCTTTGCGGAACTTATAGACAAAGTTATCTTTCTCAAATGAGACAAATAACTGTAAAACGTTCTCATTGGTCCTTGCAAATCGCTCAAAGGGGAAAGCATCCAATAATTCATTAGCAATTATAATTCCATCGAAATTATTAGGTACTGAAGTTATCCAGGATACAACTGAAGAATACTCAGGTGCTTTATCTTTCAACTTTTTTTTCTGATGCTTAATTAATTTCTCAGATATCTCAATAATAAAATATTGTTCTGGCAAACAATTCATCTGGTCTAGTCTTTGTAAAATATCCACAGCAAGTGAGCCTTTGCCTGCACCAATTTCTAAAACACTAGCTGTTGCTGTTGCTGAAAAAGCCAAAGCGCACTGTTTTGCTATAGCGCCTGCAAAAATATTGCCTATTTCAGGTGCTGTTATGAAATCCCCATCCGGTCCTATTATCTGTCTTTTGCTTGAATAATAGCCCAGATCTTTTTGATATAATGCGCGATCCATGAAATCCTTAAAACTTAAACACCCATTATTTTTATCTATTTCTTTCTTTATAACATCTGCAATAACTTTACTTTTTTTTTAAGTAATCACTATTCGGTAATGGAAGATCGATGGGTTTTATAACTTCTAATTTCATATTAAATTTATTCAACAAATTTATGTATTTTATTTTCTTGATTTATTATCATCTATTTCTGACATAAACATAATAAATTTTATATAAATCTCATGCGACCAACCAATAACCAGAAGAAGTTAAAAGCACTCGTGACCGGTTCATCAAAAAGAATTGGTGCTACTATTGTCAAAAACCTACATGCGTCAGGAGTCGATATAGGTATTCATTATAATTCATCAAAAACTGAGGCTTCAGATTTATCTAATGAACTCAATGTAATAAGACCAAACTCTACTTCCATATTTAATGCTAATATTACAAACACTGATGAGGCCAATAGCTTGATTAATAATTTTATTAATTGGGCTGGTGGTCTTGATTTATTGGTGAATAACGCATCTAGTTTTTATCCAACCCCCGTTGGAACCATTACGGATAATCAATGGCATGATCTTATGGGTACAAATTTAAAGGGACCCTTGTTTATCACTCAGGCAGCAACTAATGCACTAAAGGAAGCAAAAGGCTCAGTGATTAATCTTATCGATATCCATACTAGAAGCCCTTTGAAAAATCATCCTATATACGGCTCAGCAAAAGCTGGCCTTAAAATGCTTACTCGCTCACTAGCAAAAGATTTGGCCCCTGAAATCAGAGTGAATGGGATCTCCCCTGGAGCAATTCTTTGGCCTGAAGAAGGAATGACTGAAGATGTCAAAAAAGACATACTAAATAAAATTCCACTCCACCGAACTGGCTCTCCTCAAGATATTGCTGATTGCGTTTTATTTCTTCTTTACAAAGCGGATTATATTACAGGACAAATTATCGCTGTAGATGGAGGAAGAAGCGTTTAAATCAATTGAGTTTTAGATCAACCAACTCCAGATCATGAACTTCATCACTCATGTCACTCCAATGATCCAAAATAGCTCTATTAGTTACAGGATGAATAAGATTAGGAGCTATATCCGCTAGAGGTTTTAGAACAAAACTATATTTTAGAACATCATCGCGTGGTATTTTTACCTCATCATTATCTAAAATAACCTCACCATACAAAAGTAAATCGATATCAAGTGTTCGTGAAGAAAATTTCTCAGATCCTCTAATGCGCCCAGAGAGCTTATGAATTCTTTCAATAATTTTTACGATACCTTTAATCTCAATCGAAGTATTAAATTTCACAACCAGATTGAGAAAATCCTCACCAGTGAAGCCTATAGCTTTATTTTTATATATAGGGGATATTTTTATATTCCCGAATGATTGTCTCAGTTCATCAATCGCTAATATTATATTCTCTTGCGGACGATCGTTACTCCCAATCCCGAGATATACACAAGCCATTAAATTAATTCTCTTGCTCGCGTTTAATAACTACTCCCACGTCTCGCGAACCTCTTATTGCCCCTGGTTTGTTTACTCTGACTTTTACCCATGGAACCTTAAATTCCAACAAAATTATCTCTGCTATTTTTTCAGCCATTGTTTCAACCAACTGAAAACTCGATTCTTCAACAAATTTTCGAATTCGTTTGGCCACACCTTTATAATTTAATGTGTCATCAATACTGTCAGTCATAGCTGCCTTTTTTATATCAGCACCCATTTCTAAATCAATAGATACAATCTGTTTTGTCTTTCTCTCCCAATCCCAAATTCCTACAATGGTTTCTATCCTCATTTCATTTAAAAATATTGTGTCCATATCCATTCCTTTTTAAGATTGACTCGAGCTAATTGATTCAAGCGACCACCTGGCAGTTGCTCTAATTTCAGAAACTTCTTTAGCCTCCGCAAGACGATAACTGGCTGCAATAGCTATCATTGCTGCATTATCTGTGCAAAATTCATGTCGCGGATAGAAGACAGCGCCATCAAATTCGATTTTTAAATTTCTCCTAAGCATAGTATTTGCACCTACCCCACCAGCGACAACTATACGCTTAAAATTATGTTTTCCAGCTGCCTTTAATGTTCGACCAATCAAAGTATCAATAGCGGCTTTTTGAAATGAGGCTGCTATATCAGGTTTATTTACATTGATTGTACCGTCCTTTTCGGCTTGTCTAACTGCGAGCATCACCGCAGTTTTTAAGCCGCTAAAACTAAAGTTAAGGCCTGGTTTTTTTAACATTGGCCTAGGAAATTTATAGGCATCAGGGTCTCCTAATTCAGCAAGTTTGGCAATTTCTGGGCCACCTGGATAAGCCAAGCCTAGTAATTTAGCTACTTTATCAAATGCTTCACCAATAGCATCATCTAATGTGGTACCTAATAACTCATAACAACCTAAATTGGTAACAGATACCAATAAAGAATGACCACCAGATACTAATAAAGCTAAAAAAGGATATTCTGGTTTATTCGTTTCCAACATCGGGGCCAAAAGATGGCCCTCCATATGATGTATTGGGATTACCTTGCACTGCCAAGCAAGGGCTAATCCATTAGCTAGCCCACCCCCCACCATTAAAGCGCCAATTAATCCTGGTCCAGCAGTATAAGCGATGACATCAGGTTTTGAGACTTTAGCCTCACTCAAACTTTCTTGGATCAATGGTAATAAACAACGCAAATGATCTCTCGCAGCGATTTCAGGAACAACCCCACCATAAGGTGCGTGCAATGCTATCTGACTCCTAAGAGTATGAGATAGTAATCCATCATCTGTATCGAATACTGCTACAGCAGTTTCATCACAGCTTGTTTCAATTCCAAGAATTATCATAATCGATGAGTTGTAAAGTAAAAAAAGCAACTAATATGCTTAAAATATCAGTTTTAATTTTTGCAAATTGCAAGTGTAACCTATATGATGCACCGCTTAATTAGTAAATGATAGTTTAACTGAGAAATAATAAATGCCAAGTGTTCACTTAAAAGAAAATGAGTATTTTGATTCTGCAATGCGTCGATTCAAGCGTGCCTGCGAAAAAGCTGGAATTCTAACAGAACTTCGTAAGCGTGAGTTTTATGAAAAGCCGACCATGGAACGCAAAAGAAAAAAAGCTGCTGCAGTAAAGAGACATCTTAAAAAAGTATCCAGAGATGTTACTAAAAGAAAACGCTTGTATTGATAGGCCTAGCCTCAAATCTGAGGTGAGGAAAAACCAATGAGCTTAAAGAATCGCATTCAAGAAGAAATGAAAGATGCAATGCGTTCTGGTGAGCGCGATAGATTAAAAGTTATTCGTCTGATCCTCTCATCAATAAAACAAATTGAAGTTGATACTCGCTCAGAAGTTTCTGATGATGATGAAGTTCTTCTCATTATTAACAAAATGGTTAAGCAAAGACGAGATTCGATTAAACAATTTGTTGCTGGTAATCGTCATGATCTAGCCGATATAGAATCAGCAGAGATTATTATTTTAGAGCAATATCTTCCGGCACAATTAACTACTGAAGAGATTGAAGTAATCATAAAAAATACTATTGCCGAATGCGCTGCAACAAGCATGAAAGATATGGGTAAAGTCATGGCGGGTATTAAGAGTAAAATAAATGGTAGGGCTGATATGTCGATTATTAGCCAAAAAATAAAAACATACCTATCTTAATAGGCAAAAATATTTTAAAACTCTAGTTGCCAAGCAATAATGCGTGGCCTTTCTCATGTTATAGTAAATTCCTTTAAATGATAAACTCATTCAGTGTATGGCCGGATTAATCCCACAAAATTTTATTGATGATCTAATAGCAAGAGTCGATATAGTCGAGATCTTAAGTAATCGAATACAAATCAAAAAAGCTGGAAAAGAATTTAAGGCAGTTTGTCCATTTCATGATGACAGTAATCCATCATTAACTATTAGCCCATCCAAAGGGTTCTATCATTGTTTCAGTTGTGGAGCGCATGGAACAGCAGTAGGATTTTTGATGAATTATGAACATCTCAGTTTTGTTGAGGCAATTGAAAGTCTAGCTTCTAGTCTTGGGCTAGAAATTCCATACGAGCAAAATCAACAACCAATTAAGAAAAATAATAACCTGTATGATCTGCTCACAGAAATACAAGCTCATTATCAATCGCTACTCAAAAAGAACACAGGTGCTATTAAATATCTTAAAAATAGAGGGATTACTGGAGATATTGCCAAACGCTTTAATATTGGTTTCGCTCCATCAGGTTGGCGAAATATTCTGGATAAGTATGGGACTTCGAAGAATAATATTAATGAGCTATTAAAACTAGGTTTAATTATCCGAAAGGATAATAATAATTATTATGATCGATTTCGAGAACGCATTATGTTTCCAATCAGAGATAATCGCGGACGTTATATTGGCTTCGGTGGTCGAATCCTAAATGACGATCAGCCAAAGTATCTTAATTCTCCAGAAACGCCACTGTTTCATAAAGGAAGAGAATTATATGGCTTGTATGAATGCCAACAAGCTCTTAGAAATATTGAAAGAATTGTAGTTGTTGAGGGTTACATGGACGTTATTAGTCTCGCGCAGCATGGTATTGATTATGCTGTTGCCTCTATGGGTACAGCTACTACAGATGATCATTTTAATCGCTTATTTCGTCTGACTGACTATATTTACTTCTGTTTTGATGGAGACCAAGCGGGTTTAGATGCGGCATGGCGAGCGCTCAAAAATGCGTTACCACATGTTCGTGAAGGGCGTCAGATAAAATTTGTCTTTCTTCCGGAAAACGATGATCCTGATACGTATGTGAAAAAAAACAGCGCTGCTGCTTTTGAAAAGAAGCTTGATCATGGTTTAGATTTATCGGATTTTTTAATTAAAAAATTAGCTAATGCTATTGATATGAAATCCATAGATGGTAAAGCGAGATTAGCAGAAAAGGCAAAACCTCTAATTAATCAGATTCCTAAAGGTATTTTCAAAGAATTAATATTAGAAAAACTTTCTGCGTCAATCGGACTTTCCCCAGCCAAACTAAATAAGCTATTAATTAACCAAGATAATCAACTAACGAATAATGATCGTCGTAGAATGATTTCCAAAATCCCTAAGAAAAAATTAAAAGGTGGCCCATCGGTTATAAAAAAAGCAATTACCTTAATATTAAATTACCCAAGTATTGCCAATGATATTACCCATGAACAAATCGGAGCAAATAAGAAGCCTGGTGTTGAAATACTAAAAAAACTACTGACTACGATTCAAGAAAAACCACAAATTACGACTGCTGGACTCATTGAATTATGGCGTGATGATCCAGAGGGTAAATTTCTTGGGCAGCTGGCGATCACAGAATTACCCGAAAATGAGGATTTCAATGCCAAGAATGAGCTGCAAGATTGCCTGCATCAAATTACAAAAGAAAATCATAAAGCTAGGATCACCCATCTTATAGATAAACAAAGTAATAATGAACTCACACCAGATGAGAAAAAAGAATTTAAAAATTTGATTAGTAAAAATATCAGTAATTAATAAATTTATCATAAGTGATTAAAAATGTGATAAAATTATAGGTTGATTTGTCTATCCTGTTTCTCAAATAATAAGGCCTAACGACTTGAGCAAAAAAGAAAAAAAATCCGCTGCAGTTGATGTAGAACAAGCAACTTCGCCAAAAAAAGAAAGCGATCAATCCAGTAATGAGGATGAATTAAAAGTTGCACCAGTTGTCAGCAAACAAGCACAACAATTGAAAGACTTGATCGCGAAAGGAAAGGAGAAAGGTTTCCTTACTTATAGTGAGGTCAATGATCATCTGCCGAATGGTATTGTTGATCCCGAACAGATTGAAGACATCGTAAACATGATTAATGACATGGGAATATCTGTATTTGAAAAGGCCCCTGATAGTGAATCACTTATGCTTAACGATGAAGTTGTCTCGAGTGATGATGACGCCGCTGAAGAAGCGGAAGAGGCATTAGCAAGTGTAGATGCAGAATTTGGACGAACAACTGATCCTGTTAGGATGTATATGCGAGAAATGGGAACCGTTGAACTCTTGACCAGAGAAGGTGAGATAGAGATAGCCAAGCGAATTGAGGAAGGGCTCAATCAAGTTAAAATGGAAGCAATTAAATATCCCCCCTCACTCGCCAAATTAATCGAAGTTTATGCTGCAGTTCAAAATGGTGATACCAGAATGCAGGATTTTATTGTCGATTTTATTGACCCAAATGCTCCAGATGAAATTAGCTCACCCGTCAATAAATCAGAACAAACCGATGAAGATGATGATGAAGATGAAGTAGAAGAAATAGATACTGGTCCAGATCCGGATGAAGTTAAAGCCAGAATGAAGGTAATTAATCGCCTGAATAACAAATATAATAAATTACTAGAAGAAAATGGGGCTCAAGACGCAAAAACCATCGAAGTAATTACAGAAATGACAAATAAACTAATGGAGATCAAATTATCTCCAAAACTAACTGATATCATCGTCTCAGAATTGAAAAAAGATGTCGCGATAATAAGAGCTCAGGAACGAAATATACAACAAATGGCAGTGGTTAAATCAGGAATGCCAAGAAAAGATTTCTTATCCAGCTTTCAAAAAAGTCAAACAGATTTAGAATGGATCGAAAAACACATACGAGCTAAACGCAAACACTCATCCTCTCTCTCAAAATTAAAAAATGATATTCTTCGTGCTCAAAGAAAATTAATTTCAATTGAAAGTCACACACAGCTATTCATTGCAGAAATCAAAGAAATTAATAGGCGTATGACTATGGGCGAAGCTAAAGCCAGACGTGCAAAAAAAGAAATGGTAGAGGCGAACCTCAGATTAGTTATATCAATTGCAAAAAAATACACGAATCGTGGCTTGCAATTCCTAGATCTCATTCAGGAAGGGAATATTGGGCTAATGAAGGCAGTTGATAAGTTTGAGTATAGGCGTGGTTATAAATTTTCAACTTATGCTACTTGGTGGATAAGACAGGCAATTACTAGATCAATTGCAGATCAAGCCCGGACTATTCGTATTCCAGTACATATGATAGAAACCATCAACAAACTCAATCGTATCTCACGACAAATGCTACAAGAAATGGGAAGAGATCCTCAGCCTGAAGAACTAGCAGAAAGAATGGAAATGCCTGAAGATAAAGTGAGAAAAGTTTTAAAAATCGCAAAAGAACCTATCTCTACAGAAACTCCCATTGGGGATGATGAAGACTCTCATCTTGGTGATTTCATTGAAGATCACACAATCCATTCGCCACAAGATTCAGCTACTGGTCAAGGCTTAAAAGAGAGTACACATTCGGTACTTGCAGGTCTCACACCCAGAGAAGCAAAAGTACTTAGAATGAGATTTGGAATCGATATGAACACCGATCATACGCTGGAAGAAGTCGGCAAACAATTCGATGTTACTAGAGAACGTATCCGACAGATTGAAGCAAAAGCGCTTCGTAAATTGCGTCATCCGACAAGATCAGATCAGCTTAAAAGCTTCTTACTCGAAGATTAATTTAATTGTCAGCAGGTAAATTAATTCTTCCAAGGGATTTTATTGTTCCTGAAAATTATAATACGCGTGACTTCTATTTTACTGTCTTAGAACCATCTCTAACCAATATTGATTATGAGGCAGTCATGTCTAGCCAAACAAGACTGAGGCAAGTATTCCGCCATAATGATACTTGGCCAGCAAAAGAGATGACTATCAAAGAGAATACGAAAGACTTAATTAGGCATGCATCTGAATTCAAACAAAAAAAAGCATTCGCTTATTCTGTTTATACAAAAAATAAAGATGACTACATAGGTTGCGTCTACGTCAATCCTACTTCAAAAAAAGATTACAGTTGTGAGGTTTATCTTTGGGTAAAGGATAGTAGAATTGATCTGGATGAGGAGTTATTTTATCAAACAAAAGAGTGGCTAGATAAATATTGGAATCTCAAAAGTATTGCCTATCCTGGCAGAGATATTCCATGGAATATCTGGTAACTAACAAAACTTAACATTAATGAGATTAACTCATTGTTATAATATAACAATGACATTTCTGACTGACAATTCCAAAATTTAAATCTATGCATCGACTCAAATCTATAGATGCCTTGCGTGGTTTTGTTATGGTTATCATGCTTATCGATCATATCCGTGAAACTTTCTATCTTCACCTCCAAGTATCTGATCCCGTAGATGTATTTGTTACGAGTCCTGATCTATTTTATACGCGGTTTGTCAGCTCTATTTGTGCGCCCGTTTTTATTTGGCTTACTGGTGTTTCAGCTTGGCTATTTATGCAAAAACATTCAAAAATCGAGACTTCAAAATTTCTTCTTAAAAGAGGTATTTTTCTTATATTACTCGAGGTAACACTAATCGCATTTTTATGGTCTGGAAAATATCCGCCAGATATGTTTTTTCTACAAGTAATCTGGTGTATTGGGCTCTGTATGATCGCGCTCTCAGGTATTATCTACCTTCGATCTTGGCAGATAATGTTGATAGGTATAACTATTGTCTGCGGTCATAACCTAATTGGGGGCTTCAGACTCGATTCAGATTCTATTTTCTATATAGCTTGGGCCATACTCTATCAACGAGAAGTATTCGATCTAGGTGGTATCTTATTCAGAACCAGTTATCCAATATTGCCATGGGTAGGAGTGATTGCTTTAGGTTTTATTTCTGGCTCTTGGTTCTCAAACATCATACCAACTGAGCAAAGACAAAAAATGATGCTTTCATATGGTTTTTTGGGGCTTTTTCTCTTTTTATTCATTAGGTTTCTTAATTTTTATGGTGACCATCCCTGGATAAATACTGGTGATTTTACTACTACCTTGATGAGCTTTCTTTCACTCACCAAATACCCACCATCACTATTATTTAATTTATCTATGCTAAGCCTAGGTTTTCTTTTTTTATACCTTTTTGAGAAATTGCAAAATCATAAAATTGTACAAATAATGTCGCATTTTGGTGCAGCACCCATGTTTTTTTATGTTTTACACTTATTTGTATTGCAAATACTTTATAAAATTGGGTATTCAATGCTTGGACCAAATCAAGGTCAATACCTTTCTTTTCCGAGTGTCAGCTATATCTGGCTTGCCTTTATAATTCTTACGATTACGCTGTATTTTCCAACCAAATGGTTTGCACAGTACAAACAGGCCAATAAGCATATAGCTTGGCTTAAATATTTCTAATAATCACATAGGTCCAAACTATGAAAAATACTTTAATTATGCTCCTCTATTTATTTTTAATTTCAATTAATACTCATGCAGGAGAAAAGCAACCTTCAAGCAACCATCTTTTTGAAATAGGCGATGTAATTATCTCTCCCGGGGAAACCTATCGTGGTGACTTGAAGGTATCTAATGGTATTGATGCAATCGAATCATTCATTCCAATTACTGTTCATCATGGCGCTAATCCTGGGCCAGTTTTGTCCCTAATCGCCGGTATTCATGGTTCCGAGTACTCCCCAATACTTGCAATGCAAGAGTTTGCAGAATTGATAAACCCTTCCCAATTAAATGGCACAGTAATTATTGTGCATATAGCCAATGTCCCAGCTTTTACTGCCCGCACCATTTATATTGGCCCAAATGATCTAAAAAATTTAAATCGCTCTTTTCCCGGAAAAGTTAACGGGACTATCACTGAACGTATTGCCTATATTTTAAAGCATGAAGTAATAATGCGTTCTGATTATCTAGTGGATATTCACTCAGGAGATGGGAATGAGAGTCTGCGGCCTTCTTATAGTGCGTATTATAAAGAGGCTGGTGGTGAAGAAGTAGTTCAAGAGTCAAAAAGAATTGCAGTTGCCTTTGGCTTGGAAACAATTGTGCAATTTCCGGGCTCATATGACTCAATCAACGATGCGATCTATACCAGTGCCCAAGCTGTGACATTGGGGATACCATCTATAGATATAGAATCAGGTGAACTTGGTCATACCGATGATCGATTTATCAGTCCCATTGTAGATGGAGCATTTAATATCATGCGTGAGCTAGATATGATTACTGGCAAACTAAAAATATCGACTACTCCTCTAATGATTAATGATCGATCCCGTGTCTATAGTAAGCATGATGGTATATTTTATGCTGATCCTAAGGTGCAAACTGGAGATTACATTAGTGCTGGTACACCCGTGGGGGTAATTACTGATTATCATGGTAATGAGCTGGAAACTATCTTAGCTCCATCATCTGGCGTGCTGCTTATTATGTTTGGAACACCACCCGTAAACAAAGGTGATAATATTGTAGTGATAGGCAGAATACCCGATGCTAAGAATAACTAGAACATAAAGCTAATAGTCAGTGAAGCGAGTTATTACTTCATTCCAAGTGCCTCTCGAATCTCTTTATTGAATTCAACATCGAGATATTCATCAATTTCTATAAAGTAATTATCTGGGTCATACCCAATCACAATATCAATTAAGTTATTACCATTACCATCTTCTTCGTGAAATAACTCTTTTGTTCGCAATTCAAATGACGGCTGATCTTCAAGATAATCAAACCATGCCTGTGCATCATTTGTCATGAATCCAACATTCACCGCTTTTTCATGCGTCGCATTATGGATCCCAATCCCGTCTTCAACGAGACCAATATATCCTGATGGGCTAGAAGTTAATATATCTGAAAAAGACTGTTCTACAATTTTATTCAGATCCATTACATTCAAATAAAACTCCTCTGCTTCTAACTCATTACTATGATAAAGCCAATAAATACTGGCTTTGAAACCCAATCCTGATGGGTGCTCACTTGACATACCCACATTAGTGAATACTGTCTGACTTGCATCGAGTAATGGTATGAAATTTACATTTTCTTCATGTACACCAAAATGTTCAAATTCAAGAATGTAGCCACCTGGATCTGTTACAAGAAAACCATTATGCGGATTATCACCAAGTGGTTTTGGTGGATTTCTAATATCCATCT
>MDTC01139528.1_pt1 | contig 23341 bp, 22 predicted proteins | sample 811181 | NCBI WGS metagenome assembly MDTC01 (sample SAMN05326644, study PRJNA326480) | marine metagenome | isolation source: seawater | place: Pacific Ocean: North | collected 2011 | reverse complement strand
TTACTATGGATTTGTAAATAATAATGATGTGCTTGATGTTTTCTCAGAATATGACCTATTTCTTTTTCCAACAGGCGGTGAAAATTATGGTCATGTCATCGCAGAATCAATTTCTGTTGGAACAAAAGTTCTTGTCAGTAAAAATACTCCCTGGCTTGGATTGGAGCGTGATAAGATTGGGTGGAATTTCAATCTAGATCAAGAAAATAATTTCATTAATACTATCGAGAAGATTTCAAGAACTAGCTTGACTGAAAGGTTAAAACATAGAAGAATTGCCAGAAACTCCTTCAGCTTAAGGTTTAAAAACTCTAATTCTTTAGCTGATAATATAAAAGTGTTCAGTAAATGAGAAAAGGTTATGAAAATTTGTAAAAGCTGTATCATGGATGAATCTGACAAAACCATCACCTTTGATAGTTATGGAGATTGTATTTATGCTAATCACTATCACAAAGAGATAAAGCCAAATTGGCATACCGATCATCGTGGCCAAGAAATTTTAATGAAAAATGCTGCCAAAATTAAACTAGATGGCAAAGATAGAGATTTTGATTGCATTATGGGGCTTAGTGGAGGCTTGGATAGCTCTTATGCTGCATATATTGCAAAAGAAGTTATGGGTTTAAGGCCATTATTGCTTCATGTTGATGCAGGATGGAATACTGATCAAGCTGTTGGTAATATTGAAAAAATTGTAGATGGATTAGATCTAGATTTATACACTGAAGTAGTAAATTGGGAAGAAATAAAAGATCTGCAGGTAGCAGTTTTAAAATCTCAAATTGCGCATCAAGATATACCCCAAGATACAGCCTTTTTTTCAGCGCTTTATAAATTTGCAACAAAACATAAAATAAAATATGTCTTAACAGGAGGAAACTACTCTACTGAATGTATAAGAGAGCCAGAACAATGGGGTGCATATCCTGGAATCGATAAAACATTTATATTAGATATTCATAGAAAATTTGGAAAAAGGAAACTCAATTCTTTCCCAATAATAGATGTTTTTACCTCAAAACTATATTATTCATTTGTGCTTGGAATGAAAGTATTTAAGCCATTAAATCATGTTCCATATGTTAAAAAAGATGCTGAAAAACTACTTTCTGAAAAATTTGGCTGGAAAAAATTCCAACACAAACATTTTGAATCCAGATTCACTAGGTTTTTAGAAGATTATTGGTTGCCAAGAAAATTTGGTTTTGATAGGAGAAAAGCGCATTTTTCAAGTCTTATTTTGACTGGTCAAATGAAAAGAGATGAAGCCCTAGAGAGAATAAAGACTCCAGAACTAAGTGAATCTTTTCTTAAGCAAGAATTTGAATATATTGCTCATAAACTTGATCTTACTGTAGATGAGCTTCAAAAAATATTTGATGGTTCAAATAAATCAAGCTCTGATTACAAGAATAAAATGAATCTTATTAATTTAGCTGCAAAGGCTCAATCTTGGCTTGGCCTTGAAAAGAGATTATACAAATGATTGGTATAATTGAGTATGGATTAGGTAATATTTCAGCATTTGCAAATATTTATAAAAAACTTGATGTTCCTCATAAAATTCTCAGGAGTTCAAAAGATTTTAAAGAAGTTAATAAGTTAATTCTTCCTGGTGTTGGTGCTTTTGATAATGCAATGAATCTTTTCAGTAATTCAGGGATGAGAGAAGTAACAGAAGATTTAGTTTTACAGGAAAAAATGCCTATTTTAGGTGTATGCGTTGGAATGCAAATGATGGCCGAATCAAGTGAGGAAGGAGACTTAGAGGGCTTGAATTGGATCAAAGGCAAAGTTGTAAAATTTAAATCAGAAAATTTAGAGCCGGGCTCCCCAATGCCTCATATGGGTTGGAATAAACTCAATTTAAATATTGATGATGATCTTACTGATGGGCTTCAACATACAATGTTTTATTTTCTTCATTCCTATTATCTTGAGCCTAAAAATCAAGAAAACATTTTAAGTAAAACAAATTATGGATCGTCATTTTGCTCTGTTATCAAGAACAAAAATATATATGGCATGCAATGCCATCCTGAAAAAAGTCATGATTCCGGAATTAAATTTTTAAAAAACTTTTCAAATATTACTTAATGCTTCAGCCAAGAATAATTCCATGCTTACTTATTAAAGATAATGGGTTAGTAAAGACTAAAAAATTTAAAGACGCAAAATATGTAGGTGACCCTATTAATGCTATAAGAATCTTTAACGAAAAGAAGTCCGATGAACTAATGGTGCTAGATATTGATGCAACTACTAAAGAAAACGATATCGATCTAGAAAAAGTAAAAAAATTTGCTGCAGAATGCAGGATGCCTTTATGTTATGGTGGTGGCATCAAGTCAGTTGAACAGGCAAAATCTATAATTTCTTTAGGAGTTGAGAAAGTTGCAGTTAGCTCTGGAGTAATCCATGATCAAAGGCTTGTTGAAAAAATGGCCTTAGAAATTGGAAATCAAAGTGTCGTAGTTGTTCTAGATGTTAAAAAAAATATGTTTGGTAAATACGTTATATATACTCATAATGGTAATAAAAATACAGGCATAGAACTCAAAGATATGATTCAACAGATGCAAGATAGTGGAGCGGGTGAAATTGTTGTTAATTCAATAGATAATGATGGAATGATGTCTGGCTATGATATTAAACTTGCAAAACGCTTGAAAGAATTTGTTTCAATTCCTCTTACAATTATTGGAGGGGCAGGAAGCTATCAAGACCTCAAGACTTTAATAAATTCTTGTGGAATTATAGGTGCTGCAGCAGGAAGTTTATTTGTTTTTAAAGGAGTCTACAAAGCTGTTCTAATTAATTATCCTGACCAAAAAATGAAGCATTCAATCTTGGATTCAAAATTATGAGTAAAAAAATATCTGATTGTGATATTTTTATTTTAGGCTCAACTGGAATGCTAGGAAACACTCTTTTAAGATATTTTAAATTTGCAAATAAATATAATATATTAGGTTCATTTCGAGGATCTCGCCCGCCAAAAAAATTAAATTCTTTCGATGAATTGCTTCTCGGTAATGTAGATGTGGACGATAAAAACCTTTTGATTAAAACTCTTAAAAAATATAATCCAAAAGTTGTTATAAATTGCGTTGGTCTAGTCAAACAACTGGATGAATCAACAGATCCAATTAAAGCTATCGAAATTAATTCATTGTTACCTCATAAGTTATTTAACATATGTGAGTCTATAAATGCCAAACTTATACATATAAGTACCGATTGTGTTTTTAATGGCAAAAAAGGAAGCTATAAGGAGTCTGATAATCCAAATGCAACAGACATTTACGGGAGAGCCAAGTTATTGGGTGAGGTTATTAACTCAAAAAGCATAACTTTGAGGACATCAATTATTGGTCATGAAATATCAACTTCTCATAGTTTGCTAGAATGGTTCCTATCTCAAAAGGACGAGATTGATGGCTATGGTAAGGCTGTCTTTTCTGGACTTACAACTGTTGAACTTGCCAGAGTAATTCACGATTTTGTTATACCAAATTTAAATTTGTCTGGTTTATATAATATTTCTTCAGAACCAATAAATAAGTTTGACCTATTAAGTCTAATTGCAGAACAGTATCGTAAAGATATAAAAATAAATAAAAACACAGAATTAGTAATTGATAGATCGCTTAATTCTGACAAATTTAGAAGTGAAACTGGTTTTAAATCTTTGTCATGGAAGGATATGATTTATGAGATGTACAAGTTCGGGTAAAATTACTAACACAAATAAAGAGAATAAAAATATGTTTAAAAATAAGACACTAATGATAACTGGGGGTACAGGATCTTTTGGTAATGCAGTCCTCCAACAATTTTTATCCTCAGATTTTAAGGAGCTCAGAATTTTTAGTAGAGATGAAAAAAAACAGAATGATATGAGATTGCAGTACTCAGATAATAGAATTAAATTTATTGTTGGTGATGTTAGAGACCTCAACAGTATTAATTCTGCGATGAAGAATGTAGATTTTGTTTTTCATGCTGCAGCTTTAAAACAAGTCCCATCATGTGAGTTTTTCCCAATTGAAGCTGTTAAAACCAATATACTGGGAGCAAATAATACTATCGAAGCAGCATCTAATAATGGAGTACAAAAACTCATTGTACTCAGCACAGATAAAGCAGTTTATCCTATTAATGCCATGGGCATGTCTAAGGCTTTGATGGAAAAAATGATGATTTCTCATTCAAGAAATATACACAATCCAATAATAAAGATGTGTGCAACTAGATATGGAAATGTAATGGCATCAAGGGGCTCAGTAATACCTGTTTTCACAGAACAAATTTTAAATAATGAACCAATTACAATAACTAATCCAGAAATGACGCGCTTTTTAATGTCTCTAAATGATTCTGTTGATCTTGTTATTCATGCATTTTCGAGTATGAATAATGGAGATATATTTGTTCAAAAATCACCCGCATCGACTATTAATGATTTGGCTCTAGCAATTATGGAAATTTTTAACAAAAAAACTGACATAAAGATTATTGGAACCAGACACGGAGAAAAATTATATGAAACTCTTCTTGGAAAAGAAGAGAAAGTAAAAGCTGAAGATCAAGGAAACTTTTATAGAGTTCCTGCAGATTCGAGAGATCTCAACTATGATGAGTTTTTTGAAAAAGGAGAAATAGAAGATCAAAATTTTGATGAATATAACTCTCATAACACTGAAAGACTTGATGTTGACGGAGTGATAAAACTATTGAGAAAATTACCGTATATAAAAGCGAAATTAAATGCTTAAAGTTGTAACAATAGTTGGAACAAGGCCAGAAATAATAAGGCTATCTAGAATTATTCCAAAATTAGACGAAAATTTTGAACATACATTAATTCACACCGGTCAAAATTATGACTTTTCTCTTAATGAAATTTTCTTCCAGGATTTGGGAATAAGAGAACCTGATATTTTCTTAAATATTGCAAAAGAAAATCCTATGAAAACAATTTCGGGGGTAATAGAAAACGTAGATAAAGAACTTGAAAGAATTATGCCTGATGTGGTTTTAATTCTTGGTGATACAAATAGCTCTTTAAGCGCAATCCCTGCAAAAAGAAGAAAAATACCAATTTTTCATATGGAAGCAGGAAATAGATGTTTTGACTTTAGAGTGCCTGAAGAGATAAATAGGAGAATAGTCGATGTAATTTCTGATATAAATCTTACTTACTCTGAAATTGCTAGGCAATATTTAATTAGCGAAGGCTTTGATAAAAATAGAGTTATCAACACTGGAAGTCCTATGAAAGAGGTAATTGATTTTTATATGACTAAAATTAATAATTCTAAAATATTAGATGATTTAGACATTAAAAAGAATGAGTATTTCCTTGTTAGTTTTCATAGAGAGGAAAATGTTGACAACAAAATTAAACTTCAAAAACTTCCAGACGTTTTAAATAATTTATCAAAAGATCATAAGGTACCCGTAATTGTTTCTACACACCCAAGGGCAAAAAAAATGATTGAAGCCTCGAATTTAGAGTTTTCAAAAGAAATTAGATTTTTAGATCCATTCAGTTTCACAGATTATTGTAATTTACAAATAAATTCAAAATGTGTTTTATCAGACTCTGGAACAATTACTGAAGAAAGCTCTATTTTAAATTTTCCTGCTTTAAACTTAAGAGTATCCCATGAAAGACCAGAAGGATTAGAAGAAGGGGCTGTCATGTCTGTTGGGTTATCAATCGATAAGATTATGAATGCTTTAGCCATACTAAAAAACCAATCAAGAGGATCAAAAAGAGATATTAAAATTGTTAAGGATTATAATGTTGATAATGTTTCTGAGAAAATTGTTAGAATTATATTGGGAAATGTTGACCTAGTTAATCAGAATGTTTGGCACAAAGATATATAAAGTTAAGTTAATTTTAAATATGATGCTAATATCGATTAATAAAACACTTATTTAATTTTTTTATCATTAAATTATTAATATGAAACAAGATAACCTAAAAAAAATTGCCAAGGACTGTTCAGATAAAATAAAAAATTCAGTTAAAGATAAAGAATACTTTGATTATCCTTTTAAGCATATCGTGATAGATAGTTTCTTAGATAACAGACTTGTTGATAAGGTAGATAAAAATTTTCCTTGTATTAATGACAGTCAATGGCAACATTCAAATGATGAAGGGATTGAAATTAAGTCTAGAACTAATTGGACTTCTGAATTTGATATACCTGACGGAATTATTGAAACAATAAGAATATTTAACTCTGCACCTTTTTTAAGAGCAATTGGAGATAAATTAGATATACCTAAATTAATTCCTGACCCATATTTTACTGGCGGGGGCCTGAATATTACACCTAAAAATGGCTTATTGGATATTCACGTTGATGGTAATTATCATGATGCTACAGGTCTTAATAGAAGAGTTAATCTTCTTCTCTATCTTAATAAAGATTGGAAGCCAGAGTGGGGTGGTGAATTTGGAATTTATGAAAATGATGGTGAAAATTTATTTAAGGCCGTTCCACCATTATTTAATAGATGTGTAATATTTGATACACATGATAAAAGCTATCATGGTCTTCCAAATCCTCTTAAATTTCCTGATGGAGAATTACGAAGATCGATAATCCTCTATTACTATACTCTCGCGCCGAGATCTAATTCAGATGTGGTTGTTAAGGAGCCTCACAGCGCACTTTGGAAATCAAAAAATTTTACAGATAAAAAAGGCAAGAAAAAAAGAGATTTTACTTAAATTTGTAAAGTATTATTTAAAATAAATATATGAATCTAGCTGTTTTTACCGAATTTTTTGAACATGACAGAAACTCTGCTGGGCGACATATGACGGATTTAGTTAAAGAGTTAAGCTGCAAATTTCAACATATTGATGTCTACTCAATTTATGATCATAAAAATATAAAAACGAGTACTAAATGGCCTGCAAATGTAAAAATTTATAGCCTTGGCTTGGATATAAATGCCAAATCGGACTCATATGTTATTAGATTTTTTGTAGAATTATCTATTAGTTTTAGAGCTTTATTTAAAATTATTGTTTTAAGGAAGTTATTTTTTTATCGTTCAATTATTTGGTACTCGCCCACGATATTTTGGGGACCAGTTGTTTTCATTCTAGGCTTTTTTAAAAAATCAAAAAAATACTTAATACTTAGAGACATATTTCCGCAATGGGCAATAGATCTTAGAGTAATTAAAAAATATAGCATTCAGCATTTCATATTAAGTTTTTTTGAAAAACTTCAATACAAAGTAGCGGATACGATTGCAATTCAAACAGAAGGAAACAAATCATATTTTGAGGAATTAGAATATGCGAAATCTAAATTAGTTATTCTTAGAACATGGTTTGACATCTGCGAGGAAATTCATGAAATACCATTAGAAATAAGTCAAGAAATACCATTTCATAAAAAGTTATTGGTTTATATTGGGAATCTTGGTATTGCTCAAGATCAAAAAATTATATTGGATTTAATCAAAGAGATGAAATCATTTAATAACTTTCATTTTTTATTTATTGGCCAAAAGGATGCTGATAAAGATTATATTTGTAAAATAAAGAATAAAAATAATCTTGAAAATTTAACAATTTTAAAACCAATTGAACAACAATACATAAATTTAATTTGTTCTAAGTCGTATATTGGAATTTTTTCTCTTGATAAGAGACATACAACTCATAATATTCCAGGTAAATTCCTTCAATATATTAGTTGCGGTCTGCCAGTTTATGGTGTCTGTGGTCAAGGAGATATAATAGAAATAATTGAAAAAAATAATCTTGGCAAGACCTACATAGGCAATCAACCCATGGAAGCATTAAACATGTTAAATAACTTAATAAAAGATATTGATAATAATAAAATTGATCCAGAACAATTAAAGAATTATGTTAAAAATAATATTTCTACAAAAGATGCAGCATTAAGAATATATAATAACTTGGCTAAATAATGAATCAATCAATAAATCCTTTAAATAAAGTTGCATATGATATTCCAGATATATTAGAAGACTTTGATGGAATAAATAATTTCTTGTCCAGAAATAAAGGTAAAAAAGTCATTGTTGTTCAAGGACTTGGTTTTGTTGGCGCTGTAATGTCATTGGTTTGTGCAAATGCTGACGAAGATTATGCTGTAATCGGAATAGATCTTCCAAATAAAGACTCGTATTGGAAAATTAAGTCAATAAATGATGGCTTTTTTCCTTTAATTGCAGAAGATCCAAAAATTGATCAGTTTTTTAATCAATCAAAAGATAAAGGAAATTTTTATGCAACATATGATCCTATATGTTTTAAATATGCAGATGTAATAATTGTTGACATAAACTTAGATGTCAAAAAGGAAAGCTCTAATAGTTATAAATTAAATAATTTTGACGTTGATTTAAATGGCTTTAAGAATGCAATATCATCTATAGGAAAATTTGTAAAAGAAGATGCTCTTGTGCTTGTAGAGACAACTGTTCCTCCCGGCACTTGTGAGCAGGTTGTTAAACCTATAATTGAAAAAGAATTAAAAAAAAGAAATTTATCTTTTGATAATCTTGCTATTGGCCATTCATATGAAAGAGTAATGCCGGGACCAGAATATGTTGACTCAATAAAATCATTTCCAAGAGTCTATGCTGGTATAAATGAAGAAAGCTCATCAAGAACTGAAAATTTTCTTAAGACCATAATCGATACAAATATTTGTGATTTAACTAGATTAGAGAGTACAAATGCTACCGAGATGGCAAAAGTGCTTGAAAATTCATATAGAGCTACAAACATTGCATTTGCTGTTGAATGGTCTCGTTTTGCTGAAGAGGCTGGCGTTAATATGTATGAAATAGTAAATGCAATTAGAATAAGAAAAACACATTCAAATCTAATGTATCCAGGAATTGGAGTAGGAGGTTATTGTTTGACTAAAGATCCACTTTTAGCTAGCTGGTCTAGAAAAAATTTCTTTAATTCTCATTCAGATCTTAGAATGAGCGTAGATAGCGTCTCAATTAACGATAGAATGCCAAGATATGCCTATGAAAGACTAAGAAAGGTATACGGAGACTTAAAAAATAAAAACATCTTATTATTGGGTATTTCGTATAGAGGTGATGTTGGTGATACTAGATATACTCCTGTAGAACCACTCTACAAATTACTCAAAGAAGACGGCTCAAATGTCCAACTTCATGATCCATATATCTCTTACTGGGAAGAACAAAAGTGTGAAGTAGAAACAAATCTTGATTCAGCGTTCAACGAAGGTTTAGATATAATAATTATATCAACAGGACATAGTCTTTATAAAAATAATGACACACTTTCAAGAATTATGAATCTAAATGATTTAATGATATATGATACAGTTGGCCTTTTTAGCAAAGAACAAATAGAAGAACTAATGACCAAAAATACCCTATCGGTTCTTGGAAGAGGAGATATTTAAAAATTTAATATGAAAGAAGTATTAGTTTTAGGTGGAGGAGGCTTCATTGGAAGAAATATTGTACAAGAACTTGTAACCAGGGGTGACTGTTTCGTAACTGCAGCAGATATAAAAGAGGGATCTAATTGGGATAACCTTTCTACAAATTCAAAATATTCAAAGCGCTTTAATTCAGTTGTAAATGATTTTACAAAGATGGACGCATTTCAAAATCTAGATAAAAGTTTTGACGAAGTTTATATGCTAGCTGCAGTTGTAGGAGTTAACCGTACTTTGCAACACCCCGAAGAGGTAATCAGGGTAAATACCTTATTAACAATGAATACTTTAGATTGGATATCAAGGAATCCTATTAAAAAACTATTATTTGCATCGTCAAGTGAAAACTATGCAGGGACTTCAGATTTATTTAATATTGATATCCCGACTGACGAAAATGTACCAATGTGTATTGGAGATATAAAACATCCTCGATGGACTTACGCTATGACAAAGATGCATGGAGAATCTGCATTCATCCACTCTGCAAATTCTTATAACTTTGATTGTGTTGTTGTTAGATATCAAAACATTATTGGGCCTGAGATGGGTTTTGGACATGCTATTCCACATATTGTGCAACGATTTGTTGAAGGAGAGAGTTCACCATTTAAAATATATGGCCATGATCAAACTAGATCTTTTTGCTATATAGATGATGCTGTTGTTGGAACTATTGGTGCTATGGAGAGTGATAAATCATCAAATCAAATTTATCATATTGGAAAACAAGAAGAAATTAATATGGAAGAATTAACTACTTACATAGGTAATTTAATGAATTATTCTGGCGATTATGTATCAGCTATTACTTATCCTGGCTCAGTCTCAAGAAGATGTCCCAATATAGAAAAAGCAATCAATGATTTTGATTATAATCCAATTACTGAATGGAGGACTGCTGTAAAATTAACAACCGAATGGTACAAACAATTCTTTAGTTCTGGAAATAAACCACCATCAGGTGGCTTTTTATCTCCTGAAGATGTTATGAAAATAGATTAATTTAATGCAAAGATTTCTTGATATAGTTCTTAGTTTTGTTGCTTTAATAATGCTGGTACCAATATTGCTACCAGTAGTTTTAATATTAAAGTTTACTGGCGAGGGTGAAATATTTTACATCCAACAAAGGTCAGGATTTAGTGGAAAAGAATTTGGTCTATATAAATTTGCGACAATGCTTAAGAATAGTCCAAATATAGGAGCTGGTGAAATAACAATTAAATCAGATCCAAGAATTTTACCATTTGGTAAATTTCTTCGTAAAAGCAAACTTAATGAATTGCCTCAGCTCTTAAATATTTTAATTGGTGATATGAGTGTAGTAGGACCAAGACCAATGGTTCCAAATACCTACTCAAATTATCCCATTACAGCTCGCCAACTTTTAGATACTGTTCGACCAGGATTAACTGGTATAGGATCAATAGTTTTCAGAGATGAAGAAAACTATTTAAGCAACCATGATGAACCATTGAGGTTTTATAAAGAACTTATTATTCCATACAAAAGTGATTTAGAGATTTGGTTTATAAAAAATAATACAATTATGCTTTACATAAAAATTATACTTATCACAGCATGGGTTGTAATTTTTCCAAATAGCAAGATTTCTGATAAAGCCTTTAAAGGTCTTCCAATAATGCCTAAAAAACTAGCCCAAACTAAATGATTGCATTTAATAATATCGATAATGGAACTCCTTATCTTGAATTCAAAAAGCTATATGATCTGGCATCAAAAAATGGACAAAAAAATATTGAAGTAGCATGCATTGCAAGTTACTCAAAAAGTGCTAATCAAGTAAATTCTAGATTTGTAAACTTAAAATATTTAAATAAAAAAGATTTTATATTCTTTACAAATTACAACTCACCAAAAGCTGAAGATTTTAGAGAACACAACCAAATATCAGCAGTAATTTATTGGGATAGTATTAATTTTCAGATTAGAATAAAGGCAGAAATTCAGAAGACCTCTAGAGAATTTAGTAAGGCATATTTTTCAAAAAGAGATAAGAAAAAAAATGCTTTAGCAATATCTTCTAATCAGTCTAATAAAATTTCGTCTTTTGATGATGTATATAAAAATTATGAACAAACATTGAAGTCAAAAAATTTAAAAGAATGTCCAGAGTATTGGGGTGGTTATTTGTTTACACCATTCTACTTTGAATTTTGGGAGGGACACGAATCCAGATTAAATAAAAGAGATGCCTATGAATTTCAAAATAAACAGTGGAACCATTGCAATTTACAACCATAAAAAATTTGCCAAATTAATAAATTAGTATAAAATTCAACCAAATTATGAACTATTTAATTCTATCTATTGCCAATTCTAGCTAAACATTAAATTAATGAATTCTGTATTTATCCAACTTATTTCTGTTAGGTATTCCTCATAACCACCTCAAAAAAACAAATAACCCCTATTAATCAAAAGATTAAGGCAAGCCAAGTCATGCTTATTGATAGTCATGGAGAAAAAAAGGGGATTGTATCAATATCGGATGCACTTGAGGCAGCATCAAATTCATCCCTAGACCTAGTTCAAGTATCTCCTTCAGATGCTGACCCAGTTGTATGTAAACTTTTAGACTATGGAAAGCATCTTTTTGATAAGAAAAAAAGTATCTCTTCTTCTAAGATAAAAGTAAAAAGAAATATAACAAAAGAAATTAAATTTAGACCTTCTACAGATGTGGGTGACTATAATATTAAATTAAAAAAAATTAAAAGCTTTATTCTTGATGGAGATAAGACTAAAATAAGCGTCCGTTTTAGAGGAAGAGAAATTTTAAATAGCGATATGGGTCTTGATTTGTTAAATAGACTAAAAAATGAGTTGGAAGATATAGCTCAAGTAGATCAAGAGCCTTCACTAGAGGGTCGCCAGTTATTAATGGTGCTTTCTCCTCTTCGGAAAAAATAGAAAATATTAATAAAAGAAAAGACTATTATGGGATATAAACTTAAAACACATTCTGGTGCTGCTAAACGTTTTAAGAAAACTGGTACTTCTATTAAAAGTAAAAGTGCAAATAGGAACCATATTCTTACCAAGCAATCTACTAAAAGAAAAAGACATAACAGAGGCTTAAATAAGTTATCCGGTATAGTGCTTAAAATGGCTTCGAAATTAATTAACAGGTAAATATATTATGCCAAGAGTTACAAAGTCAGTTACAGCCAAAGCGAAACATAAAAAAGTTTTAAGAGCCACTAAAGGTCATTATGGCGCAAGGAGTAGATTATTTAAAACTGCAAAACAGTCTAATATTAAGTCTATGCAATATGCTTTTAGGGATAGAAAGATTAAGAAAAGACAGTTTAGGTCATTGTGGATTTCCCGAATTAATGCTGCAAGTAGGGCAATTGATGTTTCTTATTCAAAATTAATAAATGGCATGGCAGCAAATCAAATTAAAATTGACAGAAAAATTCTTTCAGATATTGCCATCAACGATCCATCAACTTTTAAAAGGATAGTTGAATCTGCATCAAATTAGCGCATTAATTAAATGTCTGCTTCTAATAAAGTAACCCCTCCTTTAATAAATAGAGAGATTGGTGGATTGCATCCAATAAATCAGGTCAAAGATTATTTAATTGATCTTTTAAAAGAAATTGGTTTCTGTGAAGTATTTGGACCTGAAATAGAATCTGAAAATTTTAATTTTGATATGCTTAATATTAAGCAATCTCATCCTGCAAGACAAATGCATGACACCTTTTATGTTGAGAAAAAATCGAAGGTTTTACGAACACATACATCTCCAGTTCAAATTAGAACTATGTTAGATTCCTCACCTCCATTTGCCATGACATCAGCAGGAAAGGTTTATCGAAAAGATGATGATTCTACACATCTACCAATGTTTCACCAAGTTGAGGGGATGTATGTTGATTTAAATGTAAATTTTGCTCAACTCAAACATCTTATCCATAAAATTATTTATAGTATATTTGGTTACGAAGTTCAAATCAGATTTAGACCTTCATATTTTCCTTTCACTGAACCTTCGGCAGAAGTAGACATTCTTTCTGAAAAAGGGCGGTGGCTTGAAATTCTTGGATGTGGAATTATTAATCCAACTGTTTTAGAAAATTGCAACATAGATTCTTCAAAATATAGTGGACTTGCATTCGGCTTGGGCGTAGAAAGAATTGCAATGTTAAAATATGACGTTCACGATATCAGAGATTTTTATAAATCAAATTTAGATTTCTTAAAGCAATTTAAATGAAAATTGCTGCAAAACATTTATTAAAATCTATACGGTCAAGTCCTTCTATTGAAGATTTATCTAAAAAATTGTTTCAGTTGGGACATGAGCACGAATTAGAAAATGGCATTTTTGACATCGAGCTTACTCCAAATAGAGGAGACTGCTTATCAATAGATGGTTTATTAAGAGACTTAGCAGCATTTTATGAAATAAATTCAAACAAAGATACATATAATCACGATCTAGGACATCTAGATTTAAATTTTGTTAATAATGCTAAAAAAGCATGCCCATACATATCTTTTCTAAAAATAGATATCGAAGGAGACATTAAAGATTATTCTGGCTCATTAAAAGAATATTTTTCTGAATTAAAAATTAATAAAAATAATTTTTTTACAGATGTATCCAATTATATCTCTTATGAAACTGGGCAACCAACTCATTGTTATGATGCTAAAAAAATAAAGAACGATATCATACTTAAAACCATCAAAGGTGAACAAAAATTTGAAACACTGCTTGATAAAAAAATAGATTTAAAAGATGAAAATCTTGTATTTATTCAAGGTAAAGATATTATTAATCTTGCTGGTATTATGGGTAGCAAAAACACAGCATGCTCCAAAAAAACAAAATCAGTAATTATTGAATGCGCCTTTTTCAATACAGAATACATTATTGGCAAATCAATAAAATACGATATTAATTCAGAAGCTGCATATAAATTTGAAAGAGGTGTTGATCCGAGTTGTCATGAAAATGTTCTTAGAAGATTTCTTAAAGTAGTCGAGTCTCATGCAAATATTAAAAATGTTGAGTTTGTTAACAAAGATTGCATAAATTTTAAAAATATAGAAATACCATCGGATTTTAATCGCGTAAACAAAATACTGGGAATAAACATAGCTGAAAATACATTTAAAGAGCATCTTCAAAAACTTGGCTTTAGTCATACATTAAATAATACGATTATGGTGCCATCATACAGGCATGATATAAAAACTATTAATGATATAGCTGAAGAAATTGCTAGGGTCATTGGATATGACAATATACCAACTGGAGATTTTGAAATACCTACAATATTAAACAAAAAGCTCAATTTCAAAGAGGTTGAACTAGAAATAAAAAACTATTTAGTCGACAACGGTTTTTTTGAAGTAGTAAATAGTCCTTTTCAGAAAAATAAGTCGAAAAACTCTATTGAAGTTGATAATCCTCTCGATACAAATAGAAAATACTTAAGAACAGGTATAAAAAATTCGTTACTTGAAAATCTTTTATATAATGAAAGAAGGCAAAAAGATTCAATTAAATTGTTTGAAATTTCTGATGTTTACTTTTATTCAGGAGGCATACAAAGTAAGAGGGTAATTGGAATAATTGCTTCCGGAAGAGTTAAAAAAAATTATTTGGACTTTTCAAAAAAGATAGATCAAAATCTAATTGAAGATATCTTAAAAACATTACCTAAAACAAATTCAAGTTCTAAGGTGATATCTAGAGACGACATTGATACAAAGATAAAAAATAAAATTGTTTATTTTGAAACTGAAATAGAAAATTTTAAAGATTTTAAATATAACAACTCAAATAAAAGTAAAAATGACTCAATTAAATTTATTAAATATAATCCAATATCAGAGTATCCTTCATCTATAAGAGATTTATCATTTTTGGTGAAAGATCCGAATAAATGTGATTTATTGCAGCAAGCCATTCTAAATTTTTCAAACGAATTCCTCAAAGAAGTTTTTATTTTTGATTTTTTTACAAATAACAAAAATAACGTTGTTAAAATAGGATTTAGATTTGTCTTTCAGTCTAAGACATCCACGATCACTGATTTACAAGTTAATAAGGTAATTAATCAAATAACTGATCTTGCTTTTTCAATAGGCTCAATTGAAATACCTGGCCTTACAAATAAGTTTTAATCATTGTTTTATTCATCATCTTTATAATCAAAATTAAATCAAGTAAAATTACGCTATGAAAAAATTTATCCTAATTGCATTTTTATTTTCTTCTTCATTAATAGTTGCACAGGAACTTGATGAAAATTTTCTTAAAAGTTTACCAAAAGATATGCAAAAGGACATATTAGATAAAGTTGAGGACGGTGAGACTCAAGAAGGCTCAGTTTACAGAGGAATTACATCTCAGACTGAGCTTGAAAAAAGAAATCTTGAAGAATTAAAAAAGAGACTTGAAGTAGACCTTAAATATCTAGAAGATCAACTAGCAGAAGAAAATAATAATAAGTTAGATGAAGATGAATTAGTTCTTTTTGGCAGCAATTTTTTTAGTACTTATCAATCTACATTTATGCCAATAAATGAACCCAATTTAAGTGCTTCATATATATTAGATTTTGGAGATATATTAGAAATTCAACTGGTAGGACAAAAAGACTTTACAGAAAAATTACCTGTTAAAAGAAATGGGTCGATCAACTTACCAGATATTGGTGAAGTTAAAGTAACTGGACTATCTTTAGATGAAGCCAGTCTTTTAATTAAAGCCAAAGTAAGAGAATCATTTATCGGTACGCAAGCGTTTGTAAGCCTTAGTAATTTGAGAGATATCAATGTTTTGGTCTCTGGTAATGCATTTAATCCTGGTATATATACACTCAGCGGTAACTCCAATATCCTTCATGCATTAGGTGTTGCTGGAGGGATAAACGATTTTGGAAGTTATAGAGAGATCAATTTAATTAGAAATCAAAAAGTTATTGAATCTTTAGATATGTATGATGTTTTAATTACTGGCGCATATAATAATGAAACTCAACTTCAGTCTGGTGATGTTATCTTTGTCAAACAAGTTAACAAAATAGTAAGTGTCGATGGAGCAGTTAAAATTCCAGCTAAGTATGAGTTATTAGAAAATCAAAATTTATCCGATGCTCTTGAATATGCAGGTGGACTAACTAATTTAGCAGACTTAAGAAACATTTTTTTAGACAGAGTTCTTGATGGTAAAGTTGCGTCTCTACCAATTAGTAATCCCAAACAATTTGATGAGATATTGGCAAATGATAGTGATAAAATTTTTATAAGAAAATTTTCTTTGAGATCTATAACTTTAGATGGGGCTGTTTTGAGGCCTGGAAAATATCTGGTCTCAGAGGGCGAATCTATAGATGAGGTTATAGAAAAATCAGGCGGTTATACAGAAAATGCATACCCATTTGGAGCTATATATGAGAACAGAAATGCACTGATGATAAATAAGATGGCTAAAGATCTTTTATATAATGATTTTATTGACAATATAATAACAACTAGTCAAAAAAACCCTGTAGCAGGAAATGACTTAACCGCAATAATTGACCTTACTGAAAACTTAAACAAAGCATTGCCTAATGGAAGAGTAGTTGTGGATTTATTAGACAGTTCTAGCTCTATGATTATAAGAGATGGTGATAAATTAACAATTCCAGAGAAGCCTGGACATGTCTATATATATGGCGAAGTATCTTATGAGGGAGCATTAAAATATTTAGATGATAAATCTCTTAAATACTATATAAATGGGTCTGGAGGCATTAAAGAAACTGCTAATGAAAAAGCGATCTATGTTCTTCATCCAAATGGGGATACTCAAAGGACTGCAATTCGAAGGAATATATTTCAAAATAGTCCTGGTAGTACACTTCAAATCTATCCAGGATCTATAATATTCGTTCCAAGAGCCATTGATGACTCGGCAACAAACAGACTAGCAGCTCAAGCCTATGTGTCTATTCTTGGGAACATTGGTATTGCATTAGCTTCTTTATCATCTATTAACAATAATTAAAAAGTAGAGTATTTGTATCAGTATAAGTACTCTTTTCATAAAAGATGAGGTTATGAAGTACCCTAAAAATTTATACCTCTTAATTTTAAGCTTTTCGATATATGCATCTGGAGACAGTTTCCAGTTCAATACTTACAACAACCATGGAGTTGTTGGACTTATCAATACCCCAACTGCAAGATTTTTTGATGAGGCTGTTCATGGCATAACCTTTCATGATGGAACTCCAGATCAAAAAATTACCTTAACTTCAAATCCATATGATTGGCTAGAAGCTTCATTTTTTTATACTAATATTCAAGGAATGCCATATCCTGGATTTGAATTTCAGGATTATAAAGACAAGGGCTTCAATTTTAAATTAAGACTAAAGGAACAAGGATCTCTTCCAGCAGTTGCAATTGGAATTATGGACATAGCGGGCACAGGTTATTATAGCTCAGAGTATATAGTTACTAGCTATGCCATAAATAATATAGATATGCATTATGGATTTGGCTGGGGTACTTTGAATGGATCATCAGATCAGATTAAAAACCCACTCACTTATTTAAATGAGGGATTTGAAAGTAGACCAGGAGATTTAGAAAACATTAACTCTTTGGGTGGTCAGTTTGATGCTTCAAGATATTTTTCTGGAGAAAAGATATCTCCATTTTTTGGCGCATCAATAAGTATTAACGATAATACTTTAATCAAAATAGAAAAAGATACTACCTTAACAACTGGGCTAATTGAGTATGAGAGATCAAGTAGCGATTATTCAATTGGACTAGACTACTCCTTTAATGAAAATCTCGTTCTTGGCATTTCATTTGAAAGGGGAAATTTTGCATCATTAAGATTTAGCTATAAAAATAACCCAAAAAAAACTTATCTAAAATATACTTATAGGAAAGCAGAAGAAAATCAAAATGATAGTAAGTATCTTAAATTAATAAGAAATCTAGAGAATAATGGTATTGGTGTTAATAAAGTAGTAGAAACAGCGAACTCAATTGGGCTAGAGTTAACACAATTCACTCATCCAAACCTTCAAATAGTTGAAGAAATAATATCGCAAGCATCTAGAGATGCTGAAATAAATAAAGATGTTAAGAAGAATTTAAAAATTGTAAATTTAGAAGCTGTTAAAGAGTTTGACAACAATTTTGAAGAAGACTCACAATTAATTTATCAAAGAAATAAATCTAGAAGATTTAATAATTCGTATGGAATTAAATTAAGACCATTTATTGCTTCTAGAGAGGAATTTTTTAAAGGAGCTATATTATTAGAAAATGATACTGAATATATTATTCGCGACGATCTCTTATTTCATTTAAATTTAAAATACTCACTTGCTGATAATTTTGATGATTTAAGATTTCCACCAACAGATTTATATCTTGCTCAAGTTAGGTCTGACGTAAAGGAATATCTTAAAAACATGGATGAAGGAATTTTAGTTGGCCGAGCTCAGATCGATTATTACACCACGCCATATAATAATCATTACTTTATGTTTTCAGGTGGAATATTTGAAGATATGTTTTCTGGATATGGGGTTGAATACTTATATTATAAAAATAACAAAAATTATTCTTTTGGAATAGAAATATTTGATGTTAGAAAAAGGGATTATGATTGGGGTTTTGGTACTTTAGACTACAAAAATATAACAGGACATATAAATTTTAACTATAGGAATTACGGCATAATACCCTTTGACATGAAAATATCATATGGTGAATATTTAGCAGGAGATGTCGGATCAACTATAGAGCTTTCAAGATCTTATAGCAATGGTGTAAAATTTGGAGTATTCGCATCAAATACGAATGTTACTGCTGAGCAATTTGGTGAAGGGGCTTTTGATAAAGGGCTCTTTTTTAATATCCCTATTTATGGCAGCCTTATTAACTATACATGGAGGCCCTTGACAAAAGATCCTGGAGCAAAGCTAGTAAGAAAAAATAATTTAAATGATTTATTAGTCAAATTTAAACCGATTAATTAGACAGATCCATAATATATGTGTCATAAAAACACGTTTTTACTAAATAAATCAATGAATGTTGCAAAAAAAACACATAAAGTCTTTTATTTTTGATTAAAAATGCAGTATGATTTGTATCCGCAGTTGTATATGATTCATATTTATGTGAACATACAACCAGGATGTAGCAAAAAATTAAAGAGGATAAAGCTATGAAAAATTTTTACTTACTAGGTCTATCATTACTTCTTTCACTTGGATTAAGTGCAAACTTAAGTACTGAAAGATTGGCTGAAATCGAGTCAAGCGTTAATTCCATGAGTGTTAAAGAAATGCAGGAAAGACGTTCTTTCTTAATTCAGGAGCAAGAAATGCTTCTTAATACTCAAGAGACTTCACAAAATCCATCAACTGTGAAAAGTGCATCTGGTAGATTAAGAGAAAATATTGCTGAGCTTAGCGTTATTCAAAAAGCATTATTTGGTATCTTAGGAGCTTTAGCAGCAGATAGCTTAACTGATGATGGTTATGATGATAACGTTCCACCAGTTATTACTATCATTGGTGATAACCCTGCAACCGTTGAACTTGGTTCTTCATACACTGATCAAGGTGCCACAGCATTTGATGAATTCCATGGTGATACAAGTGTATCTTCCTCTGGTACTGTTGATACCTCAATCGTTGGAACCTATACCATTACATATTCTGCTACAGACCTGGACGGTAATAGTGCTTCTGCAACAAGAACAGTTAATGTAATAGATACAACAGCTCCTTCAATAACAGTAACTGGCGATAATCCAGCTACAGTTGAGTTTGGTGGAACATATACCGATGCTGGAGCCACTGCAACAGATGCTTCTGGTTCTGTTACAGTTACCTCAACAGGTACTGTAGATCCTGATACAGTTGGAACTTATACAATTACTTACTCAACATCTGATGCTTCAGGAAATGAAGCTACTGCTACAAGAACAGTTAATGTGACTGATACTGTTGCACCAGTCTTTACTTCGGCTTCTACATTTATTGTTGACGAGGGCACTACTGCAGTTGGAACGGTAACAGCAACTGATCTAGCAACACCTGTAACATTTACAATTTCTGGTACTGATCTAGCGATTACATCAGCTGGCGTAATAACATTTGTTGTTGCTGCTGATTATGAGGCGCAATCATCAACGCCAGAAAATCTGCCTTATGATGGAAGTACATATGATATAACAGCAACTGTTACTGCTACCGATGCTAATAGCGTTAGTGCAACTCAGGTTATTACAGTTTCTATCAGAGATATAGGTGGTCTTGATGATGATCCTGACACAGGAACAGCAACAAACACTAATACAAATACTGGCACTGGAACAGATACAGGTACAGGAACAGATACAGGCACTGGAACAGATACTGGAACTGGTACTGGGACTGGAACTGGAACGGATACTGGAACAAGTACAAGTACAAGCACTGGTACGTCTACTTAAATAGTTAATGAGCCTTGGTAAAAAAGATATTGTTTGCAGTATCTCTACCAAGGCTTTTATTTCAAATAAAGAAAGTCATAAAGTATTAAATCACTTTATCAAAACCCTTCTTTCTAAATCTAAAAATAGTTTTGTAAAGATTTCTAATTTTGGTACTTTTTACACCCACTATTCGCCTATGCGTGTGGGAAGAAATCCAAAAACTAAAGAAGAATTTCCAATAGCTGCTAGAAATAAGCTAGCGTTTAAAAGCTCAAATAAAGTTAAAAATATTCTAAACTAGACTGGTCGGGATGGCCGGATTTGAACCGACGACCACTACACCCCCAGTGTAGTGCGCTACCAGGCTGCGCTACATCCCGAACTTATATATAATATAACTTAAATTTTTACCACATGTATCCATAATTAAAATATGAAAAGACTTCTACCAACAATATTTATAGTATTCTTAATTTCAGTCAACGCTAATGATTTAGAGGTTGTTACATCTTCAGGCATAACCGAGGGATACATTAAAAAAGGCGTAATCAATTGGAATGATATTCCATATGCAAAGCCCCCAATTCGAGATTTAAGATGGAAAGCGCCAAGGAAAATTCAGAATAACTCTAATTTAATAAAGCCTAAAGATAATAATTTTTGTATACAAAGAACATCAGTACTTGGTGGCTCCTCTCAATTCTCTGATGATGAAATTTCTGGAACTGAAGATTGTTTATATCTTGATATTTATGCTCCAGAAAATATATCTGAGGAATTACTTCCTGTTATGTTTTGGATTCATGGAGGCGGCAATACGTCTGGTTTAAAAGATCTATATGATTTTAGCAAGTTAGTTAAAAAGCATAATGTCATAGTCGTCACTATAAATTATAGACTAGGTCCTTTGGGGTGGTTTACACATCCAGCAATCCAAGGTTTTCAGGATGGCATGGATAAGACTTCTAATTTTGGAACATTAGATATTATTTCTGCACTTGAATGGGTAAATAAAAATATTAGTTTATTTGGAGGAAATCAAAATAATATTACAATTTTTGGAGAATCAGCTGGAGGTCATAATGTCTTATCTTTACTTGTTTCTAATAAAGCAAGAGGATTATTTCACAAAGCAATATCAATGTCAGGATATACAGAATCAATTTCACCTGAGGATGCTTATAAACAAAAGGTTCAATCACCAACATCAAGTTATGCTAGCTCGCAAGTTGTAGATAAAATTATTAATGATAAATCAAGTATTAATAAAAAGTATTCTAATAAAGAACTAAGAGAGATGTTGTATGGCATATCAGGAAAAGAGTTCTATCAATTTTATGCAAACAGAGAATCTTATGAAGAATTGCCTTTGTTAACTAATGATGGATTGGTAATACCTAAAATTGGGCTTAAGAATGCTCTATCTAAAAAAGAATATGTGAACATAGTTCCAACTATTGCTGGTTCAACAAGAGATGAAGTTAAGATATGGCTAGCTTTTTCAGAATATTTTGTTGATCTTGATAGCTCAGCAACTGGTTATTTATTTAATCTCCCTAAGGTTATCTTGAAAGATGAGGATGCTTATGAAGCATTTAGCTTTTATAGAAGCAATGCATGGAGAATCAGGGGTGTTAAGGATCCACTAAATTCACTAGCAATGGCAGGCAATACACAACTATATTCTTATAGATTTGATTGGGATGATCATAGAAAATTCATCGTTGCTGACTTTAAAAAGCTTTTTGGAGCAGGTCATGCATTAGAGATTCCTTTGTTAACCGGTAATACAGCATTAGTTGGAGGCCCTCCTGTTTCTAATTTTATGTATCCTAAGGGCATCTCACATTTTTATACATCTAGAAATATGATGAGATTCTGGAGTAACTTTGCTAGATATGGTAAGCCAGGTTATTCTACAAATAATATTGAGTGGGACCTTTACAACGTTGATGATAATAATTTTTCTTCTTTTATTGTACTGGATAAAAGAAAAAATCTAAAAATGTCTTCAGATAACACGACCTTACAAAAACTATCAAAAGAGGTTTATATTGATGAAAGACTAACTGAAATAGAAAAGTGTGTAGTTCTCTATCAAATGTTTACTTATGTAGGCAATGATATTTATGATGAAAATATAGAAGAATACCCCGGGAAGTGTGACAGAAGGGCGTCAGAAAATTTTATAATTACTAATGCAAGTGTTATCGACTATGATTAACTAGTGTTTTTAGACACATCTTTTAATCTCAGAACTTCAATATCCTTAATTCTGATTAAATCAGCAACTCTTCTTACTAAGCGTTCTTCATCAACATCCAATCTCCCATCTGCATAAGCT
>MDTC01066145.1_pt1 | contig 23342 bp, 21 predicted proteins | sample 811181 | NCBI WGS metagenome assembly MDTC01 (sample SAMN05326644, study PRJNA326480) | marine metagenome | isolation source: seawater | place: Pacific Ocean: North | collected 2011 | reverse complement strand
TGACGGGCCACTTCTTCGATTCTGAGAATTTTCATAGTCACTCCTATAACGCGCAGTTCAATTACTGCTAGGAGTCATGATGGCGGAAGATTTGCCGGCTGGAATGCTTTTAAAGGAATCTTCCTACGTGGATTTTAGGGGACGTCCTCCTTGCTTCCCGTATTCACTTGCTTGTTTTGATCTGGCTTCGCGTTTTTGCTTCCATTCTTCTAACTGTTTGACCTTAGCCTCTAGGTCTTTGATCCGAGCGTCCTTATCAGAGGCTTCATGGGCATTACCAACCTCACCCGTAGCTGCTACCCCTGTCACATCAACCTTTGCATTTATTGCTGGTAAATCGGGTATGGTTTTAAGTGCTTCCCAGCCCTTTTTCAAACAAGCCCACTCGAAGAAAGTTTTAACATGAAGGTGCGGCGTCCCTTTTATCATCGTCGCTTTTCCGAGTTCGCCTCTCTGTCTACAATCATAAATCTTTTGATGGATGTTCTTTCTATCTAAAGGCGTTGTTCTTCCTAGTGTAGCCATCCAATCGACTATCTCAGACTGAGGTAGATACACTTGCGAGAAGTCAGGAGATGGCATCCTTATTTCCTCCCTTGCATGCTTATAACGTTATTCGTTACGCCACCCTCAGCCTTACCTTCACACCAATCAGCAAACCACTGCATCATGCGTTTGCGTTCTACCATGAAATTAGAGCGCAGGTAGGCTCGACGGACTTCGTTCTGTTCTAGGTGATCGAGTTGCTTCTCTACAGCATCTGCATTAAATCCATTTTCGTTGAGAACGTCAGTAATCAACGACCTCAGCCCATGCACCGTTACCTTATGACCAAGGCGATGAAGGGCTAGTCTGAGTGTGTTCTCCGCTATATACCCCGCCTTAGTGTTCGCTGAGAACACGAAACTGTCTGGACTGCGGTAGGTAATTGGCTGTAAGCATCTCAAGGCGGCGATGGCTTGTATGGGTAAAGGAACTTGGTGGATTCTGCCACTTTTCATCCTTTCTCCTGGCACTGACCAAATTTTGTTTTCAATGTCTATTTCCTGCCACGTTGCGCCTCTGACAGAGTGATCACGGAGGCCCGTGTATAACGTCAGAAGCAGTGCACAAACCGTTGTAGGCTTGAGCCTCTGATCTGTTCCGATCTTGTTAAGTTCCGCCACGAGCGCGGGTACGTCTTGCTGAGGGAGTGCCTTTAGGTGGTTAACTGGGACTTTCTTGAAGTATGGGCTATCTGCCATATCCTTGGCTGGATTGTGTGTGCATCGATGGGTAGCTCTCCCAAAGGAGAAGATTTGTGCTGCTATCGCTCTGGTACGCCTTGCAGACTCCACCCTGCCTTTATCGTAAACCGGTTTTAATACAGAGAAGAGGTAGTTTTCCTTGATCTCTTGTATCGGTAGACGATCTAAATCAGGCATCAAGTAGCGTCTAATAAGACCTTCGTTTCTCTCTAAATGGTTCGCACTCCAACTCGCTTTGTTGTGGTTCACCCACTCACGAGCTATAGCTCCGAACGTTTGCGTTTCTTGCGCAATGCGTGCAGCCTTATTTTGTTTTTTTTCAAGGGAAGGGTCTTTACCTTCGCTAACGAGCTTCCTAGTGTCACTAGCCTTTGCTCTTGCAATTCCGAGGTGAATTTGGGGGTAAGGGCCAAGACCGACAGCTCTTTCCTTACCATTGAGCCTATAACGATAAATCCATGCCCTGCTGCCGTCAGGCCTGCAACGGAGCCTTAAACCACCGCCATCATTCAGGTAGTACACTTTTTCTGTCGGTTTAGCGCCTCTACACGCTGTTTCTGATAGGAGTTTTTCACCTGCCATAGCCGTTCCCCAGTATCCAATCTAGTATCCAAATTGGTTCCCAGTATCCAATCTGGTATCCAACATTATACAGGTTCTTGGTGAAGGTCTGTATTGTTCTATGAAGAAAAAGTATCCATAAAACAATGGGGTATAGCTTCTTGATGAATCTTAGTGAAGGCAGGTGAAGGCTAGTTTGGCGCACCCGAGAGGATTCGAACCTCTGACCCCCTAGTTCGTAGCCAGGTACTCTATCCAGCTGAGCTACGGGTGCGTAGTTTCTTGTCTCTGTGTAATCCAATCCAGAGGGTCCCACGAGACGGCGGTATTATAGCGAAATCTATGAATTTTCCTAGGGAGTTGTCGATTAGCTCAAGTTTCGCTGCTATTAAAACGGGGCAGGCTATACTAAGCTTGCCTGTCGAAAAATTGAGTACTGGTATTTATGAGTAAAATGCAGCTCTGCATTTATTGTTTGAGGTCTTACGGGCCCATAATTGCGGCTATTGTGGTGATGTTCTTCATCGTTCGCGCCACTGCTGACTACGAGGAAGGTTTGAACGCGGCCTTTGATGGTGACTTCGCTACTGCTGTCCAGGAATTCACCATCGCCGCCGAAGAAGGGCTGGAACTGGCCCAGTACAATCTGGCAATCCTCTATTTCACTGGTCAGGGCGTAGACCAGAATTTCGAGCTGGCCTTCAAATGGACTCAGGCCGCTGCTCTACAGGGCCATGTCGACGCTCAGTTCAATCTGGCCAGTCTCTATTTCGACGGATCCGGCGTATCCCAAAGTAATATGCGCGGCCTCGCGTGGATGGTCAGCGCCGCTCGAGGGGGTCATGTCAATGCCGCCTTTGCCCTGGCGATGATGCATCTGGAGGGCGATCCTATTCCCCGGGATACTGTGCAGGCCCATGCCTGGGCTGCCAAGGCGGTGAACAGCGGTCATGAAGGAGGACTCGCTCTGAAACAAGCAATTGAAGAAGAACTCGATCCGTCTCAACTCAGCGCCGCGCGTCGTCAATTTGCGCGCTGGCAGATCGAACCCACGCCGGACCTGCCCGCTCAATAAATCCTATTAAGAAAAGTCTGCCCGGTTCTCGATCGGATATTGAATATAAGAAAGAAGGGGACACTATGTCGCTCCCCTATTTTCTTAAGCAATGAAATTCAGTATTGGCAAACAGTCTATTCAGGCAGGTAGCGGGGGCATTCGTAGCCCATAGGAGGCAAACGTCATTTCAGTAATTGCCTTAACGCTTCGGTTGCCGTAGCGAAATGGAATAATCAACCGTAACGGCGCGCCATGTTGCGGCGGAATCGGTTCGTCATTCATCATCCATGCCAACATGACCTGTGGATGTCGTAGTATTTGCAGTGGCTCGTCAATATAGAAACGATCGGAGCCTACGACGCGACAATAAAAGGTTTCTGGAATCAGGCCAAGCATGTCGGCAAAGTCGTTGAAATGGACGCCGGTCCATTTAACGATACCACTAGGATTAGGCGCTCCGCATTGCAGCAGAAAAGTATGGGACCGAGTTGGCAACTGCTCTAAATCTGAAAAACGTAATGTGCCGGTCTTGTTTGCCAGACCATTGGTGTCCACCTTGATCTGCATTTGTCGATAGTCGAACTCTATTTCTGGCGTTTGGCGGCCTTGCGTACGCCACATCACGGGATCACTAATCGGGCCGGCGGCACTTTCAGGGTGTTCGGGAGCTAAGCCGTCCGGGTTGAGTGGAAGCGGTACCGCAAAATCTCTGCGTATGGGTTGTTCCACCAGTTCTGTTGGCCAATCCTGCTGCGCTGGGGCTTGTGCTGCTGCTTGCTGGCCTTCGAGTGCTATTTTGCTTACGGATAAACCTGCCAGTGTGGTAGCTGAAACTGAGAGTAGCTTGCGTCGTGATATTGTCATTATTACACCTCATCACTGGAGTAGCAGACAGAACTGCTACTCCAATTCTTCTTCTAGCTTATAACTTTCTCGATAAACAACACGATGATCAACGTGAGACTGTTACCGTAATGTAGGTGTCGTGATACAAACCACCATCATCAGCTCTGGCCCACAGGGTATACTCACCAGGCTCGTCGAAGGTCACCTCGGTTTCATAGTTACCATCCTCGGGTATTGGGGGTGGTACCCAATGAACCCCCCAGGGAGAGTTTCCCGAGGCACGGGTATCTTCCCAGACTTTGGATTGGGGTGGATCAAAAGTAGCTACATTACGACCGCGGTATACACTCCACGACAGATACAAACCGTTGGTCTTGCCCACTGTGGCCTGGCCCGGTCTTCGCAACAAGCGCGCGCGCTTTATTGCTGCTTGATCAAGCTCGTCTACCCCACCCGCTTCAGTATCAGCTGCGATCTGTCTTTCGGAAGTGCGGCGAGGCCTGGGCAAGCCATCATCCTCTACGTGAGCCCTTAGGGTTATAGGCTCGCCAACACGCGCATTACGCCGGCTATCACCTAACACCGAGACTACTGGAGCGACATTGGCCCTGGATTCAGGGCTACTGATGCCAGCACCCAGGGAACCCGTTTCCGAAGCAATGATCATCGGGTTAATGATGTAATCAGTGTTCATACTCCCGTAGGCTCTCCTGACCTCCCCATTGGGCGAGATCAAGGTCCATGAAAAATCTTGAGTTTCATCCCAGCCCACCGGCATATCCACTTCAAAGGTAAAGCGATTGCGGCGTGGCAGGAAGTGGGTTGGCTGGTCACGGTCCCGCTCACCCGGTGAGAAGAAATTGTTGTCGCTAATGGGAATATCGAGTTCTTCTTCCCAGTTCTCGTTATGGTAACCGAAATAGAAGGTAACAGAACCATCATCGTTTCTTCTCCAGCCCTCGTAGGCCGGTTCAACATGCTGGCCTTTAAAGTAGCTGAGTGCGGCTTGGGCCTGAGCTAGTTGAACGAAGCCGATGTTCACCAGGAACACAGCGAGGCTCAACAACAGGATCTTACGCAAATTAGTCATCAAAAAAGTCATGATTAGTTCCCCGCCGATGTAACACTATGGTCCACCAGCGGTGCCCCACACAACGGACAACCGATTACGTGATCATTAGGTCCAATATTCCGGCGCTCAACTCGACCCTCCATTTCATCGAAAAACTGTTCCTCAGTCATTTTTACCCGAATACCCAGATCGATGAACATATTGGTCATCGAACGGTTTCCCGAACCCTGCCAGTTGCGTGGGTCAGGGACATTAAAGTTGTCGCCGGTGTTATTCAGAAAACCGGTAATATGCAGCACAGTGCCCGGGGGCAGCAGTGGTTCATAGTCAACCTCAAAGGAATAGGCACGTACCCAGTTATGATCGTAGCCCACACAGGACAGTGTTTCCACGGTGTAACCCCAGATTGCTTCCATGCACATACGATCACCAAGGGCGTGCAGATGAGGCTCGAAGCTGATGATCTTGGTGAAATCATCCAGTACCGTATAGGCGTGTAACTCCTGATCGGTCTTGTTACCAGTAATGCTGATATCGACCCCGTTGCCAAGACTAAAACGGGCAGTCTCATACTTGGGCTCATAACCTCTGGGATGAAAGCGGAAACCAATTTCCAGATACCCCGTAGTATCCAAGCCAGTGGAATGCATGTGCGCCGAGTCGGTGGCGAAAACCGAACCGGCCCTCAGCAAACGCCCGTTTTCAGGGTCAAAAATATCCGGGTTACGACCCACTTCATGGATTGGCCAACCCGCTCGGCTGCCTTGTACTACCTCGCCATTTTCGTCCACGACTTCTGTTCTCCAGATCACGTGGTGATATATCCACAGGCCACCCACGGTATCGCGACCGGTGCCGGTACGTGGAACATCGTTGGTTTCAACAATTTCCACCGACTTGACATAGCGGTCCTCATCCAGCCCAACCGGAACCACGGGCAATTCGCCCCACCAGTCAGGAGTGCCCGCCAGCTTGGTATAATCTTCAGTTCGAAAGATGAGATCGGGTTCGCCCAAGGACCACTTGATGCTGTCATCGAATGCCAGGGGTGCTGGTGCATCGGCAGGATTACCCTCGGGGGCTCCAGTGCGCGCCCAGACAGAAATAGCGAATAGCTCCTCGTCAGAAAGGGAAGTATCATTTTTGTAATGCTGAACGCCGATGTCTTTCTCTGCATACCAGGGAGGCATGGCACCCATACGGTCTCTGAGGCCGGTTTTATATTCGATCAAGCCAGCAAAGGGCGCTACTTGCTCGTAGGTTATCAGTTGCATGGGAGCTGCACCGCCTGGGCGGTGACAGTACTGGCAGCTACGCTGCAGAATCGGCTCTATGTCTTTATGAAAGGTGACTTGCTGTGCCTGGACGACCGGTGCCAGCATCGCTACCGCAATGATCAACATCAATCCCCGAATATGTTCTGAGAGCATTCGCATAGAGTTCTCCGCACTGTAAATAGGGCTCTGCTCGATGAGAGCAAGAACCGCTTCAGATATTTCGTTATAGATTAGTGACTTATGAGATGGTCATAGCGGCAGGATGGAGCCCATCTCGTGGCACGACAAATTCCTGTCAGACTGGCCAATAGTAGTTGATGTATGGAGGGGGGAACACCGCCGTAGCCCTTGATGCACGTGCTATTCGCTGACTTCTTGAGCTAGATCAAACAGTTATATTTTTGTGCGTTACAGAGCTTTACAGAATAGCCGTGAAACAATCGATACAGATCAATTAATCCCGGCCGCCTCTCGCTCGTTTTTCAGCTTTGATTCGGCATTCAGCAATAGAATCTCCAGCCACGCGTTCCAGCTTTCAGGATCGACGAAGGCATGTGGGTCACCGTCCCGGCGGTCCGTGAGGATTTCATATCGCTCGAACACCTCTCCCGAGCCTTCGTGATTGGGAATATTCACTTTGATATCCGGCAACTGCTGCAGACGCTGCACACTGTCGATATAGGATTCGGTGCGTTCCACTCCTGAGAAGTTCAGGCCGACTCCACCAAACATGAATGCCACATGGGGATAACCGCGGTCATAGACGGTGAAACGAGTAGACAGCACGCCAGGCGTATGACCCGGCGTCACCATGAAACGCAGCCGGGTGCGGCCCAGATTTAAGGTACCACCATCGGCAACCGAGAGATGACGAATCGGTTTGGCGTATTCCTGATAAATTGCAGGCTCATCAGTCATTTGCCAGTCTGCTTCGGTCATCATTACCACCGATCCGAATTCATCTTGGAAACGTCGCGCGCCACCTATATGATCAAAGTGTGCGTGAGTCACGATAACATAACGCACGTCATTTGGGTCGAACCCCAACTCACGAATTCCATCGATAACCAGATCGGTCAGTTCGCCGTAAAGCGAATCGAACAGGATCAGTCCCTGATCGCTCACCAACAACCAGGCAGACACCCACTTGGCGCCGACGTAATACAGGTTGTCGAAAACCTGGAATGGTTCTACCCGTTGTACTGCGGGATCATCCTGGGGGCTGAGTTCCTGTGCTGTAGAAAACTGTGCCAGAGCCGTGATACAGACACCCAGAATTACTGCTCTCAATTTGTTAAGACTCATCATGTAACTACCTGATTTCTATTACTTAGTTAGGGTACCGAATTGTAGCGATCGCTGAAGTAGCGATCCAATTCATCCAATTCTTGCTTTCGCAGCATGGAATCCTGCCCCACCTGCACGCCCAATACCTGGTGTACCTGGGTTTCCAGGTCATAGGCTGGCCATCGAGGTAATCCGTCACCATTGGGAGTCCCGCTCTTAGCGAACTGCGTCCAGTAGTCGTTCAGCAACTGGGCTATCTCCACATCGGCCTGGGGTGCATCACTGGGCAGGGTGTTGAATACATAGCGCAGCTCCATGGCATGGGGAGCACGCTGCATTGGATCGCGCAGGTTTCGGGTAAACACATACATGTAGCTGTCTTCAGCCGAACGCGCGATGGCATGAATGATTTCGCGAGTGGGGCGGGCGAACCAGGCGTCGGTGTTGTAATCCACTTCAACTGTGAAGACATCCTCATCGTTATCAGCCACGTAATAGTCCAGCAGGCTACCGGCATGCTCACCGAACTCTTCGACCCGTGCGGCGCGTTGCTCGGTGACCGATTGAAAGGTCCTGTCTGGCCTGACGAAAAACAGCCCTTCTCCATCATTGATACCGGCCATCAAGGGAACAATATTGTGTGATCCTTCGGCAAAAATCTCCGCCGGTGATTTGGGAAACACATGGCCATCTACAATGAGGGAGACTCCGAGCTGCATTTCCATCAACTGCTGCGCGGAAAGGCTACGCATGTTCTCGAGCACGTCACTCCCGCTCATGCCTAATTCTTCGAGTTTCGCGCCGATGACCTGTGAGCCTCGCTGCTCAGCGCTTACAGTCATGCCATTAGGCGTATTCAGCTTAGTGACGTTGTTGGCGGTAATCCAGGTGCTCTCAGAGATAGCCTTGTGAAACAGACCCTCAGCCAATGGTGTGGCTAACAACGCATACACGCTACCGCCCCCCGCCGATTCACCGAAGATCGTCACATTGGAAGCATCACCGCCAAATTCGGCGATGTTCTGTTGTACCCATTTAAATGCAGCAACATTATCCAGGATACCGTAGTTTCCAGACACACCCTGCTCAGACTCTGCCGACAGTGCTGGATGAGCCATCCAGCCAAACGCATTCATGCGGTAGTTAACCGATACCAACACCACCTCATTATTAGCGAAAGCCTCACCGTCGTATATCGGTACGCTGTTGGAGCCGCTGGTCCAACCACCACCATGAATCCACACCATAACCGGTAGTTTTTCGGCGCCGGTCTCTGCCTTCGTCCAAACATTCAGGTACAGGCAATCTTCGCTCATATAAGCCGCGCGCCGCTGCATGCAGGCCGGGCCATGCTGGTCGGCGACCCTGACTCCTTGCCACGGAGTCGGTGCCTGAGGTGCCTTCCAGCGTAAATCACCTACCGGAGGGGCAGCAAATGGAATTCCGAGAAACTCCTGTACACCACTGTCCAGTGTTACCCCACTCACTTGTCCGTGAGTCAGGGAAACGGGTTCGTCGACGCCATAAGCCGTGAAAGTTAAGCAGCATCCGGCAATTAGCAGCACCCGAGTTGAAATTTTCATAGTCAGTCCCTCTGAATTAGGATCGAAGCACAGCGCAAGTACAGTGCCCTACCGGGTCGGGCAGAGTCAGCAGCAGTTTTTTGTTCTTAGCCAGGCAGGCTCTGTTATATATGATATTTCCACTATTTAATATTGTTTTTATGCAGGTTGCTTCAAGTCAATAAGAGCGCGGTAGACCAAGCTCATGCTCTGCCACAAAATTCAGAATCATTTCCTGAGAGATCGGTGCCAGCTTCATCAGGCGCGCCTCTCGCCAGTATCGCTCGACATGGTACTCCCGCGCATAGCCGAATCCACCATGGGTCTGAATGGCACAGTCTGCTGCGAAGAATCCTGCTTCTGCGGCCAGCCACTTGGCCATGTTCGCCTCGGTGCCACAGGGCATGTCGTTGTCTATCAGCCAGGCTGCTTTGCACACCATCAACTCAGCTGCATCGAGCTGGGTACGGGCTTGAGCTAATGGAAAGGCGATGCCCTGATTTTTACCGATGGGTCGACCGAACACGACTCGCTCATTTGCATAGCGCACTGCACGACGCAAAGCGGCCTTGCCAATGCCAACGGATTCGGCAGCTATCAGAATTCGTTCTGCATTCAGACCATCCAGCAAATACTTAAAGCCTGCACCCTCTTCTCCGACCCGATCAGCCACTGCTACCTTCAGGTCGTCATAGACCACTTCGCAGGTGCGCACCGCATTGCGACCCAGTTTGGGAATGGCCGAAATAGACACCTCCGGTTTCTGCAATTCCGCCAGCAATAAAGTCATGCCATCAGTCTTGTGCTGCACGTCTTCTTTCTTCTGAGTGCGTACCAGCAATAACACCCTTTCTGACTCGAAGGCCTTGGTAGTCCAGACTTTGCGTCCTCGCACGACGTAGTGATCACCGTCGAGCCTGGCAAAGGTTTCGATCGATGTGGTATCGCTGCCTGCATCAGGCTCGGTGACCCCAAAGGCAACATGCAACTCACCACGTGCCACAGCAGGCAGGTATTTTTCGCGCATGGCAGCAGAGCCATGTTTGACTACCGGGTGCATGCCAAAAATAGACAAATGTACTGGGGTGGCACCGTTCATGGCGGCGCCGGAAGCGGCAACTTCTTCCAGTATGATTGCAGCTTCCTGAATGCCCCTGCCCGCGCCTCCATATTCCTCTGGCATGGCTATGCCAATCCAGCCCGCTGCCGCCACAGCATTGAAGAATTCATCGGGAAATTGACCCAGGCGGTCATGCTCCTCCCAGTAGTCATCGGGAAACCCTTCACAGAGCTTGCGCACCGAGTCGCGAATCAGGCGTTGTTCTTCGTCTTCTCTAAAATCCATATTCTCTAGACTCTTGTGTGTTCTCTCTAGCTCGCTAGAGCGCTGATATGGGCTGCGATGGCCATGATTTTACGGGCTCGTGTCAGATGTGGCACGTCAACCATCTGTCCCTTGAAGGAAAATGCCATTTTGCCCGCCGCCTGCTGATCTTTGAATGCCTGAATCAATTCGGCGGCTTCGCTGATTTCAGCATCGGTGGGCGTGAAAGCATCGTTAACGATTTCAATCTGTGTGGGGTGAATGGTGATCTTGCCCGTATAACCCATGTCCGCCGCCATCTTGCTTTCTCTGACCAGGCCTGCGGTGTTCTTAATATCGACATAGACTGCATCAATCGGTTGCGCCCCACCGGCTACTGCGGACAACAGACAAGTTGATCTGACATAACTGAATACTTCGAGGTAGTTACCCTGCTCGTCGCGCTTGGCTTTGGCGCCAAGTGCCCCAGATAAGTCTTCCGCGCCCCAGGTGATGGCATCCACTCTGGCGTTCTTCGTCATCTCCGGAAGATTGAATACCGCCTCTGGTACTTCTGTACCGATCAACAGTAGTGAGATTGAACCCGCTTCGACATCGTGCGCCTGTTCAACAGGGGTCATCATTTCATCAATAACATCGACATCGGCGCGGCTTGCTACTTTCGGCAATACCAGGCCATCGGGCAATACCTCCATGATGGCAGCCAAATCGTCTCTACCCCAGGGTGTGTCCTGCGGGTTGATACGCACCAGGCACTCCTGGGTACCGAAGTCTGTTTCGTTTATCCAGTGACAGACATGCTCACGAGCAGCTTCCTTGTTCTCGGGGATAACCGAATCTTCCAGGTCCAGGATCAGTGAATCCGCTGGCAATGCCAGAGCTTTTTCGAACATCCGATCATTGCCACCCGGGACGAAATGCAGCGATCTGCGCAGTCCCTTGGCGCCCTTGCTCGGTTGTGACTTAGTCATCAGGCTGGTTTCCTTAACATCATGCCTTTACGCAGGCATTCACACACTATCTCATCCCGTTGATTAATGCCGGTGTGCTGGAACCACACGATGCCACGGTCTGGTTTAGTCTTCGATTCACGTTTCTCGACGATTCTGGTGGTCGCCCGTATCGTGTCTCCAATGAAGACGGGATTGGGAAATTCCGTCTTGTCCATTCCCAGGTTGCCAATCGTGGTACCCAGTGTAGTGTCCGCGACGGACAGCCCGATCACCAGCCCCAGAGTAAACAGGCTATTTACAATAATCTGGCCGTGCTGGGTCGTCTTGGCGAACTCGGCATCAATGTGCAATGGCTGCGGATTATGCGTCATGGTAGTGAACAGGGTGTTGTCGGTTTCCGTAATAGTGCGGTGCGGCTGATGCTCAAACACCGCGTCCACGTGCAGTTCTTCGAAATATTTTCCTGCCATAATCCTGTCCTTAGCCTGTCCCGAGTGCGTGCTTACTGGTCTAGCAGATATCTGGAATTTGCTGGATTCGCCTCAAGAGGGTGAATCTGCATCATTTTAGTAGCAACTTGCACGGGCATCCATTAAATTCTCGATGCATCAATGATTTAGGGATCTCTGGATCAATTCAGAAACCGACAATGAACTCCGAAGAAACACTAGCCCCAGCGCAGTTTGAGCAATGGATCGGTCGCTCCGAGTCTTCCCATGAAGTCCTAACACTCGCGCCTATGGTAGCGATGGCGGCCACCCTGGATAAGCAAGACCTGGCCTGCGAGACCGGCAGCGTAATGCCTCCTCTATGGCATTGGCTGTACTTCCTGGATCCGGCCCCGCAATCGAAATTAGCCAATGATGGACATGCGGAACGCGGAGATTTTCTGCCACCCATTGCCTTACCGCGGCGCATGTGGGCCGGTAGCCGCTTCGAATTTCTCCACTGCCTGCATGCAGGCGAAGCGATAAGCCGCCAATCCACTATAAAAAGCATCGAGCTTAAGGACGGGCGTAGTGGCAAACTGGCATTCGTCTGCGTACGCCATGAGATCAGTAACACCCGAGGCCTGGCGATCAAGGAAGAACACGACATAGTCTTTCGGCAACACACTCCAGTCGATGCACCACCACCCACAGCAGTTGCCGCACCCTCCGACTGCGATTATTCACGAATGATCGACGCCGATTCGGTGCTGTTGTTTCGTTATTCTGCACTGACATTTAATGGCCACCGTATTCACTACGATCGGGATTATGCCACCCGAGAAGAAGGATACCCGGGCCTTATCGTGCACGGCCCGCTGCTGGCCACCCTGCTGGTAGAGCTGTTGGGAGTAACTCACCCCGATCGGACTATTAAGACGTTTCAATTCAAATCCGTCGCCCCTGTCTTCGATTTGAATTCCTTTCATGTATGTGGTGTTGATCCAGATCAGAATGGCGAAACCCAACTTTGGGTAAAAGACCATGAAGGTTCGCTCTGCATGAAGGGCGCTGCACTCGTGGAATAAATGCTCGTCTGCAAACATTAATGTCAAATTCAGCACCACTTAACGGTATAACAGTATTGTCGTTGGAGCATGCGATCGCCGCTCCCCTGTGCACCAGACAACTGGCCGAATTGGGCGCGCGGGTTATTAAGATTGAACGTCGAGATGTGGGCGATTTTGCGCGCCACTATGACTCAAGGGTAAAGGGTCAGTCCTCCCACTTTATCTGGACCAATAGATCCAAGGAAAGCCTTACGCTGGATATCAAACATGCCGAGGCCAAGAGTATTCTGGTAAGACTGCTCGAGCATAGCGATGTGCTGGTTCAAAACCTGGCCCCGTCGGCGACTGAGAAGCTTGGGCTGAGCTATGAACATCTCAGCGATCGGTTCAACAGACTCATCGTCTGTAACATCTCCGGTTACGGTAACGAAGGACCTTATAAAGACAAGAAGGCTTACGATCTGCTGGTCCAAGCCGAAGCTGGATTTCTTTCGGTCACCGGTACCGAAGAACAGATGGTTAAAAGCGGCATCTCGATCGCCGATATTGCCGCCGGTACGCAGGCGCACGCCGCCATCCTCGCGGCGCTGTTACAACGCGCAAACACCGGCAATGGCAGCAATATCGAGATCTCCATGCTGGAAGCCATGGTGGAATGGATGGGGTTTCCCTTAAATTACGCCTACGCGGGGGCGCCTCCACCCGCCCGCTCCGGCCCCGATCACGCCAGCATCTATCCCTATGGCGCATTCCAGAGCAGCGATCATCGAGTCATTATGCTGGGCCTGCAAAATGAACGGGAGTGGGACGTGTTCTGCCGATTTGTGCTGGAACAACCGAGCCTTATCCATGATCCACGCTACCAGAACAGCGACCTGCGCTCCCAGAACCGAGACCATCTGCGAGAATTAATCCAGAGTCTGTTTTCACTACTCACCGCCGAACAGATAATCGAGAAGCTGGATGGAGCCCAGATTGCCTACGCCAACGTGAATAACATGGAAGATATCTGGAATCATCCCCAACTCAAAGCACTCAATCGGATCATTCCTACACAGACGCCTGAGGGTATCGTGTCCAGCTTCAAGCCTCCCGGCAACAACAGTGATTTCGAACCAGCCCTGTCACCAGTGCCGGCGATCGGCGAGCATACGCGGGCAATTCTGGAAGAATTACAATTCAGTCCCGAGCAGATTGAAAAGTTTTTCGAAGATGAAGTTGTCTGAACCGCTACGAATTCCGCCTCGCCTGTTCTTTACGACGACACCTCTGACGCGACACTAGCACCGCTCATTCGAGCCTGGTAACCCCGCAACTCTTGCTTGAGTATTGGCGCAAGCAGGTACAGACCGAGAATATTCGGTAGTGCGATGACAAAAACCATGGCATCGGAGAAATCCAGCACCGCACCTAACTGCACGGTGGATCCCAGTACGCCGAAAACACAGAAGAATGCCTTGAACAACATTTCCTTTTTGCGTCCCTCCCCCACCAGATAGGTCCAGCCTTTCAAGCCATAGTAGGACCAGGAGATCATGGTTGAGAAGGCAAACAGAATGGCAATAATTGACAGCGGCACGGTGGACCAGTTCAAGGTGCTTTCGAAAGCCTGAGAGGTTAACTCAATGCCTTGCACGCCCTGGCCAACCATGCCCGGCTCGTAGACAGTGGTCAGGATTACCAGGGCAGTCAGCGTGCAGATAACGACGGTATCGATAAAGGGTTCTAATAGCCCGATGTATCCTTCCGTAGAAGGCTCATTAGTGCGCACCGCCGAGTGCGCTATGGCGGCCGATCCTATGCCGGCCTCGTTGGAAAAAACGGCGCGTTGAAAACCGAGGATCATGACGCCGAACATGCCTCCTGCTATACCCTGGGGGCTGAACGCTTCGCTGAAAATGGCTTGAATCGCCCACGGCAACCTGCTGCTATTCAGTGCGATAACCAGTAGGGCAAAAATTACGTAGCCCACCGCCATAAAGGGTACCAGCCGACTGGTAACCCGGGCGATACTCTTGAGCCCACCGATAATCACCACCGCCACGGCAGTGCCGATTACCAGACCAAACAACCAGCCCTTGTCGAGAAAGAAGCTGTCACCACCTCCCGTGGCATAGACAAACTGCTCGAAAGCCTGATTGGACTGAAACATGTTACCGATGCCCAGGCAACCAATCACGATAGCCAACGCGTAGAACATGCCCGCCGGTCTGGCGATTAGACCTAAACCCCGCAGCCGCAATCCCTGCTCCAGGTAATACATCGGGCCCCCGGAAACAGTGCCGTCCGGATTTTCGCGTCGGTATTTTACGCCGGCAATACACTCTGCCAATTTGGTGGACATGCCGAGTAACCCGGCCATAATCATCCAAAATGTGGCACCTGGCCCGCCGAGGCTGAGCACAATTGCCATGCCACCAATATTACCGATTCCCACAGTGCCGGATAGAGCCGTCGTCAGCGCCTGGAAATGATTGACCTCGCCGGTGTGATTCGGCGAGGCATAGTCGCCGCGAATGATACGGATGGAGTGAGCCAGACCCCGGAAATTGACAAATCCGAAATAGAGCGTGAAGAATGTGGCGGCGGCGATCAGCCACACCACGATCAGCCGCAGGCTGGCGGAGCCGATCGTCACCTCGAAAAAGATGAAACTGGATACGGCATCGGTTAGAGGCTGCACAGCCGCATTAACTACAGCATCAATTCCTGCTTCCTGTGCGTGTAAAGAGGCTGGAAACGCCGACAGAAGAATCAATAAGAGGGAGGACTTCAGACCCGACAGGGGCAGCCCACCACAATCGTCACGTACTGCAGCAATGCGCATACTATGATTCGTGTTATTCACTTTTTGTCGACGCACAGCTTAAGCAGTGAGCATCCGATTCTCGAGCAGGCCCGACTAGAACGGCCTATCGCCATCAATAGTGATTCGCTCCATGCGGCGATGGGCGGGGAAATAGTCATTCACGGGTTTGTGTAAGGTGGCACGGTTATCCCAGAATGCTAAGGAATTAGGCCGCCATTGAAAGCGACAGGTGTACTCCAAAGTAACGCAATGCCTGTAGAGAAATTCCAGCAGAGAGCGGCTCTCCTTCTCTTTCATTCCAGCGATGTGGGTCGTAAACAACTCGTTGACGAAAATCAGTTTTTCGCCGCTCTCCGGATGGGTGCGTATAACCGGATGCTCAACCGGTGGATTGTCCGCCAGAGCCTGAGCCAATTGATCACGACCACCGGGTTCGGCCAGACTCTCTTTAAACCCGAAGGCAAAATCATGTACGGCGCTGAGTCCAGATAGAAATGACTGCATCTTGTCCGATAAGCCCTCATAGGCGGCACTGAGACTGGACCACGCCGTGTCGCCGCCCTTCTCCGGCAAGATAATGCCACGCAGTATGGAGCCCAGCGGCGGATGAGGATTAAAGGTCATGTCGGTATGCCACAACTCCACCTTGGTGGGATTCTCCGGCGTACTCTCGATAATGGTGATTTCCGGGAATCCTTCTACCGTAGGGTAAGAGGGATGGCTCTGCACTGGACCAAACAGAGCTGCCAAGGCTTTCTGATGCTGCGGACCGATATCCTGATCACGAAAGAAAATGACCTTGTGCTCGACCAGCAGACGACGAATTTCCTGATAAGCCTCATCGCCGATCGGCTGGCTCAGATCGATACCGTGAATCTCGGCACCGATTACAGCGGTGATTGGTTTGATGTCGAACATAGCGGGTTATTGGGGACAGACCACGATAAAGCGTCTATTGCTCTAAAAAAGCAAAAATGTGGTCTGTCTCCTGTTACTCCAGCTTAGTTCGGCGGCTGGTTGGAATACTCGGTGCCATTGATGGGAATCATCAGGTGAGCACCGGCAGTACCAGAACGCATCATAAAGGGAGTGCCTTTACCTAACAGGGCATTGTCGCGCCCAAAAGCAGAGGACATGCCGAGATCTTCCGCAGTTGCAAAAGGCAGAGAAACCACCATCAGATACTGGATACGCTCGGGAGTATCGAAACGCCTGTAAGCCATCTGACCAAATCTGCGGCCCGGAATGCGTCCTTCGTCTTCGGCCTGCTGCATTGCCATCTGCATATCTTCTCCCTCCAATCCCTGGGCCGACAGTTTGGCCTGCAGGTCGCGGCGTGCCCTCTGTGATACGGGGCCGCAACGGGTAAAGCCATCTGCGTTGGTAGGGCTGCATTCGACATGATTGCCACCTACCTTGAGGGTGACACGATTGCCATCGTCATCATAGCGATACACCGTTGCATCCGCCCGCAGCTCTTCAGGCAGCGGTGTCAATGCCTTTTCAATAATTGCCTGGTCTGATTGTGCGGCGAGGTGGCTCGAAGCGAACAATGCCGCAGTCAGCAATACCAGTGAGCTCTTGTTTCTTAACATAACTATCTCCTGAATTTCTCTTTCTTTCACGTTACACTGCCCGGCGGGGTGATGTGATACTGCGCCCCAATGGCGTAATCGCATCCGGTCCAGCTTCTAATTCTGTTAGCGCTAGAATCGGCATTCTACGGCATTGCAGGCGAGAGCCACACATTTTCTGCTGATCTGAATCAAAATCTGGCACAATAACCGCTACGAATACGTGGCTGGCCTTACAAATGTCGCTAAATTTCAGTATGTTATCCGCCACGTCCCTGAAAATAAGTGTACAGCACAGTCACCGTCGGATAGCCCATGCAAACAGCGGAAGTAGCAACAAGTAACGGGAAAAACGATTCTACCGACGACGGTGGTCCGGAAATCGATTCCCTCCTGATCAAGGCTCATAGTTTCGCCGCGTTCGCTACCCTGTTCCTGGCGGTGGCATTTGGCATCCTGATTTCGTTGCAGTTTGTTTTCCCCGACCTGATCGGTGTGTTCCCGAGTTGGGGGCGCATGCGTTATGCCCATACCCAGGGAATCATGCTGGGCTGGCTAGGTAATGCCTTCCTGGCATTCATGTACTACGCCGTGCCAGTCCTCAGTGGCAGAGCGATAAGTAATCGCGTTCTCGGTCTATTGCTGTTTGCGCTGTGGAACTTCGCGGTGATGATTCCCGGCTGGATTCTGGTGCTCAGTGGTTACAGCCAGCCGCTGGAATGGGCTGAATTTCCCCTGCCTGTGGACGTGCTGGTTGTAATAGCTTTCGTTATAGCCGCGATCCAGTTTCTGTCACCGTTCTTCAAGCATGGCTTTGACAATCTGTACGTATCCAGTTGGTACATCATCGGCGCCCTGGTTTTTATCCTGCTGATCTTTCCCATGGGTAATTTGGTGCCGGAATTTGTGCCGGGTGCGGCCGGTGCAGCATTCAGTGGATTATGGATACACGATGCGGTCGGCCTGTTTGTAACACCTCTGGGACTGGCTGTTCTGTATTTCGTAATACCCGCCAATACCGGTCGGCCCATATTCAGTCACTTCCTGTCCATGCTGGGATTCTGGGGATTGTTCTTTATCTATCCACTTAACGGAATTCATCACTACATCCACTCCGCCATTCCCATGGGCGCACAACTGATCGCCATCGCTGCTTCATTTATTTTGGGTGCGGTAGTCGTGATTGTAGTTGCCAATCTGATGCTGTCGCTGCGGGGTTTCGGATGGATACCTAAGAACATCGTACTGCGCTTCGCATCCATGTCGGTGGTGTTTTACGTGATTGTCAGCCTGCAGGGTTCCTGGCAGGCTGACTTGGCGGCCAGCCGTGCAATTCATTTCACTGACTACATTATTGGTCACTCACACCTGTCTATGCTGGGATTTGCCACGTTTGCGGGCATCGCCGGTATCGTTCATGCCTGGCAGCGAATACCAGGAACACACGTGAATCTCAGAGCCCTGGATTGGGCCTACTGGTTGCTGACAATCGGCATCACTCTGATGGTGATTGACCTGACCCTTGCCGGCTTCGTGCAGGGTGACTCCTGGCAGAGTAGCGCGCCCTGGATGGAATCGGTGAGCGCATCCATACCCTATTGGCTGGTTCGCAGTCTGTCTGCCATTCCCATCACTGCCGGTTTCGTGCTGGTGCTAGTCGGTCTGATGAGTGGATCAACGCAGACCGATTCCACTGCAGACCCGGGTGTGCGAAAGATCCCTATCAATGACTCCACTGCCGATGGCGCAGAGCCAACATCCCCTGACGTTGGGCTGTCAGCGGCACTGCGTATGTCCTATTTAGTCGCTTTCGTGGCGGGCGTAGGTTTCTTCGTGTTTTCGGTTTCCCTGCTCGGCTTGATGCCACTGCAAAACTTGACACGGGAAACCGCGGCGTTGGCGCCGGCGGCATCCCTCGGGCTGGCCCCGGCGGAAGCGCGCGGGCGTGCTATCTACGCGCGGGAGGGCTGCAGCTACTGCCATACCCAACAAGTACGCTATACCGAAGCCGATATAAGGCGCTTCGGTGCACCCAGCCTGGCATGGGAAGGCCGGCTGGATTATCCCCACATGCTGGGTACGCGCCGCATCGGCCCGGACCTGGCACGCACTACAGACACGCGCACCAACGAGTGGCATCTGGTGCATCTATTTTCTCCGCGCAGCGTGGTTCCGCAGTCCATAATGCCTTCCTACCCGGAAATGTTTGATGGCTCTCCGGACAGTCCGCGCCTGGACGCGCTCGATCTGATTGCCTACCTGGATAGTCTGGGGCGGGAGCGTGAACTGGCCTGGCCCGAAGGTGACGATCTTGGCCTCAGTCTCACTGAGGACGAGCGCGCTCTGGAGTCTCTGAGCTCCGATGTAATCAACGCGCATCCGGGCAAGACCAGGCCCAGGGGTTTTGCTCCGGCCTTGAATGAAACAGCAGATGAACTGGAGGGTCAGCAACTATGGCAGGAAAACTGTAGTGGCTGTCATGGTATCGAAGGCAGGGGCGATGGGCCGGCAGCTTCCTGGTTGGAGCCGCCGCCGGTGGATCTGGCCGAACATCGCTACCGGCGGGATCTGCTCGTCGACATATTTTGGAACGGAGTGTATGGATCCTCTATGCCTGCATGGCGTGACCTCGCTCCCGCTCAATTGAGCGCACTGGCCCAGGTAGTGGATAATTTCAGTCAGGTCGAAACCACCATTGCTACAAGCCCACAGCTTGGAGTTGGACAACAGGTCTACCAGACTCATTGTGCCGAATGTCATGGAGATAGCGGTGACGGCAATGGCTTTGCGGCGAACAACCTGCCCATACCCATCATGCCGACGGATTTCACCCGAGAATTACTGAGTGAGGAAGCGGCGCTGAGGGCGCTACGCCAGGGTATAGCGGGTACATCGATGGCACCCTGGGGAGACAGGCTCAACGAGGCGGAAATGATCGCGTCGACCCAATACATTCGTTCTCTGTTTCAGGCAGGACCTCAAGTGGCGCAGGCTGTGGTTACTTCAGACACCGAAGATGGGAGCACCACAAATGATTAGTACAGTCATCGTTACTCTGACGCTACTGATGGCCGTGGTATTCAGCCTGGCCTACGCACTGAATCCAAAATTGCGACAACGCGTCGAAGCGCCGAAATACATTTTCCTCAGGCAATTGTCGCAGTATGATCGGACAATCCAAGATCAGCAGGACCCTAATTCGGAGCAGCAATAGCGTGAAATTATTGAATGCCACAACAACACCATTGGGAAGACAGTGCGGACTGAGCCTGACGTCCGCGATGATTGCGGCAGCCGTAATAGGCATCGGTGTTATGGTCGTTGCCATTATCTTCTATCCACCATCGGGAAACGGAGACGGCTCGCTTGTCACCGCGCCCAGCGTGGAATACGGCAGGTTGCTGGTACGTGAGACCGCGAGGTACATGGGGCCAGGCCATGAAGACCCGGCCATGCGCTTCTCCGGTACAGGCATGGACTGTGCCTCCTGCCATCTGGAGACCGGTTACGAACCGGGGACCCTGTCACTGCTGCAGACGGATTTGCGTTATCCCCGTTTCTCAGGCCGCGACGGTGGAGACCGGGATCTCAGGGATCGCATCAACGGTTGCATGACCCGCAGCATGAATGGCCGGGAATTATCGCGAGACAGTATCGAGATGGTGTCCATTGAGATGTATATCCAGAATCTCTACCTGCAATACGGATTGATGGGTGAGAGCAAACGGGCACCGGATGAGCCGCCGGAATTTAGTGAACCAAACCGCAGAGCGGATGTGGAAGCCGGGCAGATTGTCTTTGAAGAGCGCTGCCAGGTTTGCCATGGCGAAGACGGTGAAGGGCTCTGGGAAACAACAGATCCAGGAGACGGGTATCTCTTTCCACCGCTATGGGGACCGGACAGTTTCAACAATGGCGCCGGCATGACCCGCGTCCTCACCTCCGCACGATTCATCAAGTCGCGCATGCCTTTGGGACAACCGGATCTGATGGATGACGAGGCCTATGACGTTGCCGCCTTCGTTAATTCCCATGAGCGCCCGCAGCGCGCCAATCTGGATGAGGATTTTCCGGATTTAACCAACAAGCGAGTGGATAGCCCGTACCCACCCTATGCCGATGATTTCCCCATCGATCAGCACCGTTACGGACCGTTCGAACCAATTAGAGAATACTATCGCAACCTCGAAACGCAATAACGCCAGTGACGCTGAACGACACTGGCGTTATTGAGATGTTGCAACTCTCGTAGGGTTGCCCACGTCAGGGCGCTGACTTACCCCGCATAAAGCAGGCTATAACCATACTCCTGGCTTCGAGTGGCGGCAGTCACGCCGGCAGAGACAAAGCGACTACCGTCTATATTATTTTGAATCAGCTCCTGGTAAATCTCCTCGGCTGAACCGTCAAAGCCCCTGGCCAGGCTAGCAGAATATGACTGAGTAGCCTTGTCGCAAATACAATAACTGATTCCCCGCTCAATCAATGACTGTACGGTGTTGCCCCGATTGGCAAATCTGGACACTTCCATATGCAGCGGATTGGTTTCGAATGGCCCGTCGGTGTTGGGGTCATCGAAACCCAGGCCACGACTGAACGCACCACCGTATTTCTTCCACATGGCATCATTGTAGCCAAGCGGGGTGGATGCATGGCGGAAGCAGACGACAATGGCGTAGTCAGATTCCTCACCAGCATAACCCGTGGTGTGTCCAACCAGCAGGTTATTGGCATAGTTCATTGCCGTAACACCACCGCCCATGGTGGAAGAATCGACGAATACTCGATGGCTGCCGGGTTTCGCATCCATCCAGCTATCTGCCTCATGGCGTGCCGGAGTAAATCCACGTCTACCCCTGCTGCTGTCCTGTGCCTGAGCCGATGCGGCCAGAGTTGCGGTAGTAGCTACCACGCCCACACCGGTAAGAAAACGGCGGCGTGCCTTGATTTTGTCGGCTTCGTTGCTCATGAAGTGACCTCCAAATGTGTCATCTAATCCCTGAAATCAGGGTGTTGTCAATTCAACCCCAGAAGCTGTCGAAAGTCGAGCTTTCAGGGTAGTCAGATCGATCTTGTAAGGCTCAAATGTATCGCAACTGGCGCCAGTTTTCCTTAAGCGGAATGCAACAAATTGCGACTGAGCCAATGATCGACTGGCACCCATCCCGCGGGCTACTTACAATAGGCCCCAATCATCACCCTAAGCGGATACAACAGATAGGAAATCCAATGAATAAAATCAATAGCTTGCGCCACCTGATCGGCACCCTGAGTTTACTGCTGCTGGCATCATGTGTCGGTACACCGAGCCTGGACCTGGACGCGGTTCGTGCGGCCGAGATCTTTAATTTGCGCGCCCCACAAGGCAACGTCCTATCCAGTGGGCAACCCACCGAGGATCAATTGCAGGTCGTGGGAAATGCCGGGGTGAGGCATGTCATAAACCTGCGAAGCCCCAGGGAAGAGATAGACTTCGAAGAGAAGGCGGCCGTTGAAGCTCTGGGCATGGAGTACTACTCGATCCCTGTAGCCGGTGCTGCCGGTGTCAATCAGGAAAACGCACAATCGCTGCAGCAGCTACTCGATAGCCTGGGCAATGATCCGGTACTGGTGCATTGCGCCTCTGGCAACCGGGTAGGAGGACTCTTTGCCATCAATGCATTCGCTAATGGTTCGGGTCTCGAAGCTGCCATGGCAGAAGGTACGCGTTGGGGCATGGCATCCGAGGGAGTTACACAGGCGGTGCAGCAATCCCTTTCAGGGAATCGGTAAAAAGGGACGAAGGGACTTAAATTTGATCAATTAACTAAAATAAATCCCAGAATAATAGATCATAAGCGAGAAAAAAAATGGCTTAGAGCAAAACATCCTAGCCTGCTAGCGGGAAAGATATTTGATGATCAGGGATATGCCATGAGCCCTAGTCATGCCGTCAAAAACGGTAAGCGATATCGCTATTGCACAAGCCAAGCAATGCTAAAGCAGATACCTGAGAAGGCTGGATCCCTACCTCGAATTCCTGCAGCAGAAGTCGAATCGGCCATGACAAGAAAGTTGAATGCTCTATTAACCAATCCCTTACAATTAAGTAAAGCCATCAGCGCAACGATAGAAGAAATGAATACCTGTAAAAGAAAAGCCGCAGGGCTAATAAAGAAGATTACTGATCACCCCGAGAATGTACCCCGTCAGCACCTATGGAACAGATATAGCACTGGTTTAAAGGAGAGTTTTTGTTCATCCTAACGTGAGGAGTTGAGATGTGTAAGTCGTCA
>MDTC01235692.1_pt1 | contig 23347 bp, 38 predicted proteins | sample 811181 | NCBI WGS metagenome assembly MDTC01 (sample SAMN05326644, study PRJNA326480) | marine metagenome | isolation source: seawater | place: Pacific Ocean: North | collected 2011 | reverse complement strand
TTCCTAATACTGATTGCAATTTTTTTACATCTGCACCTGAAATAAATTTATTTCCGTCTGCATCAATAGATATTTTATCTTCAAATAAATTTTTTATTCTTTTCAAAAGTAAATTTTTAGAAGCTTCGTCAGTATCAGATTTTGCAATTATATTAACAAAATCATCTTGAAGTGAAGTTATTGATTTTGCATCTAATGTTAATTCTGGTATTATTTTGCTGTATGCTTCATCTAATGTTTCTTTAACTACTCTAAATGCTTCTGTGCCATTTACATTTTTAAGTTTTGTCTGTAAAATTCTTTTAGTTTCTTTATCTAATATTGGCTCTAATGCTTCAATCATTGCAAACTTATTAAATTCTGACAATGATTTTGTTTTTGCCTGAGAAATAGCAGCTCCAACACCAGGTAATGATGTTGATGATGCTTCTATTCCATATAATAAATTTCCTAAAGATCCACTACCTTTTACAGTTTGACCACCTGTTAATCCTATACCTTCTCTTATAAATTTTTTTGCTAAATCAGTTGTTTTAGGTAATATTTTTTCAGCAGCTTTTCCTATACCTGCACCTAGTACAGCACCACCTACAGCACCTTTAATTCTGCTTTCTGCATCTTCACCAACTCCTGCTCCATACAAACCACCTTGCACAGCACCTAATTTGGCTGCACCTTTTATACCGCCAGTTTGTGCTAAATTAATTGCTTTACCAACATTACTTACTGCTCCACCTGTACCTCTAATAGCAGCTCCACTTAGTCCTCTTGCACCTGCTCTTGCAAGTCCTTGACCAACAGCAGTTGCACCACCACTAGCAATCATTGGTAATATTGCACCACCAATTTCACTTCCATAAGCAAGTGTAGGATTAGTTTCTCTAAATCTTTTTATTTTAGCTCTAGCATCAGCAAGTTCATCTTCGTATTTAGTTCCTCTTGTTCGTGATTTGTAAAGTGCTTCTAATTCATCACCAAATCCAAAAGCAACACCTTGACCAAGACCTGCACGAAGCATACCTTCACCTGCACCAACATTGAAGCTACTTTTATTTTTCTTTACAACATCTTTTTCTAAAGAATTTAATATTTCAGTTAAACTACCCATTATTCACCTAAGTCTATTTCTATGTTATATTTTTTTGCTAATTCTATTATTTGCGAAATTTCTAAATCACTAAATCTTTCTTCGATTACTTCACCATCTGCATCTGTATTATTTCTTAATAATCTGAAAAGTTGGTTTTTTGAAAAATTAGGAATATCGGATAAATCTAATTCTAATAATTTTTGAGGATTAATTGTTTCTAAAAAATTATCATTGAATTTAATTAGTTCTTTTTTTGGATAATTTGTAAATCCACCAGAAGTAACATTTATATTATATGTTTCTAGTGCATCTTTATATGTGTTATATTTTTCAGCAAATATATTTGACATTAATCCAATTACAACATCAGGATTAGTAGCTATGTTTGCAGGATCACCACCAAGTGCTAACATAATTCTTGCAGCATCTTGTTCGGTCATAACACCACCGCCAACAACTTCTACTCTGTTTGCTCCAATTAATCCTTGAAACTCACCTGATATGATTGCCTGTTTTAATTCTTGTGGGTTTAAATCATTGTCAGCTAAAATAGTTTTTATATAAGTGTTAAATTGTGTAGCCAACTTCTCCATACCTTGTGGAGCTGTATCAACATTCTCCATATATCGTGCAATTTTTTGTAACTGATTTTCTGTTGTTTCAAGATCGCTTTTAATTTTAATAAAAGCATTACCAGATATATTTGTATCACCTAAATTGCCAACGGTAGAAATTTCTGCCTGTAATTCACCACCAAACATATTATTTCTAAATGGTGTTTCTTTACCATTAACATCAACTACAATTCCACTATCAGTTTGATAAGCATTGTAAATTGATCCATCATTAGGATTTTTTACAATGTAAGCAAAGTCTTTTTTATCGACATTACTTTTTTTTGCAGCTTCTCTTTTAATGTCTAGTTCTTCTCTTGCTAGACTTTTATTTGTAGCATACTCATCTGCCATACCAATAGCTTGACCTAATGTTTGTGGCATAGTTGAATATCCGCTTTGTTGTAATAAACCCATTGCAAAATCAGTACCGTAATCTGATTTTACAAAATCTTTAAATTGATCTAGTAAACCTTTTCTTTTTTTTGCAGATGTATCTTGTGATGTACTAGTAGTAGTAGGTTGTTTGCTTTGTTGACTTAATAAACCCTGTGATGCTAGTTCTTGTCCTTGTGATGCAAAACCAGTTTGAGAAATTTCGCTTGGTACATTTTCTGTTTGATTTGTTGTAGTATTAGGATTTCCAAATTCGAATTCTTCAGGTAAATTAAAAACTACTTTACCATCTTGTACTGTAACAAATTTTCTTTGATTTTCAGGTATTCGTGAATAAACATTATTTATTTGATCTCTTAATTGAGGATAATTTCTTAAAAGAGGATTATCAATGTTAGGATCTACAAATTGTGATCTATCAGTATTAGTAAATATTCTAGGAATAGAAAATCCAGTTTGATTTTGACCATAACCAACCATCATTCGTGGTCTAAATCGGCTAGGAGGACTTGCTTGAATAGAAGGATCACTACTAGCACCGTAAATATTATCAAGTAAAGATCTACCCATATTATATACTTTTGCATTTTTTTGCATCGGTATTGGTAAACCTGTTAATCTATTAACTGGTATTTGCATTAATAAAATCCTCCAAGTAGTCCACCTGCAGCTGCACCAAATAACGGATTGCCAAACATTGAGCTACCGCCAATTTGACCTGCAATTTTTCCACCAGTTAATGCACCACCCAAAATACCTGCACCTGTATTTCTAAAGACAGGTTGTGTAGTTAAAGTTGTTTGTGGAACATTTGCACCAATAGTACCAAGATACTCTCTTAGTTTTAAGAATGGTCTTTGCTGTTCAAAATCAAATCTTCCAATAGCATCTTGTAATTTTGCCATTTCTAGATCTTCACGAGCTGCACCTACTTGTCCAAGTTGTGCAATATCATCGTAATCGGCTTGACCTAAAGATGGAGCTAATTGAACAGCATCAAACTGTCTTTGTCTTTCTGCTGCAAAGTTATCGGCAAATAATCTATTTTGTGCGTCTGCTAATTCTCTTGCAAGTATTTCTTGATTTGCTCCTGATCCTAAACGACCTGCTTTAGTAAATTGTGATTGTACCTGGCTTGTAACATTATCTGCTACTTGCTGTGCAACATTTTGTAAAAACGGATTTGAAGTAGGAGATAAATAATCACCTTGTAAAATTTTATTTACTTCTGTTTGTGCTGATCCAAGTAACGGATTACCTTGTATTGCTCTTGCTTGTGCAAGTTGTAAAGCGGTTTCTGTCTGCGGAGCAAAACCTGTATACGTTGCTTCAGGAAAATACTGTGGAGTTTGCGACTCAAATAAATCTTGACCATAATCTATTGCTTGTTGAAAATATGGTTTAATAAATTCACTTGGCTCTGTTGCCGTAGTTGTTGTTACGTTTTGTGGGTTACTACCTTTACTCATAAATCTTTCCTAATAATAAAAACTGGTTGATTATAACCATGTAGTTTTCTAATCCATCCTTTGCGACCTGCTACTTCAATAGCATCACAGCCATTGCGTTTTGCAAAATCTTCTATTTTCGTTTGTATGTCGGTCAACCAATGACCTAGATTTTTTCCTCCTGCGAGAAAGTATCGTAATATTTTTTTTTGTGGATACTCTGCCATTTCTGTAATAACAGCACATTCCACACCGCCTTGCCAACTTATCCAAAGTTGAAAGAAATCTTTTTGTATACCTTTATAAATATCTTCAAGATTGTAAGTATCATCCAAAGCTTTTTCTAGGAATGGTTTACAATCTTTCCAAACAAAATCTACATCTTGCTTTGGTACTTTTACAATCATCCAATAATAATGTACGCAAAGTTTTGATCGTTATTACTTGAACTTGCGTGTGTTAGTGTAGCCGATCCACTTGCTCTTGCAGAAACAAATAAATTATTTTCTGCTGTCTTGCCGTTTGCTGTAATTGGCATAAACACAATAACACTATCACCACCAATCCTGGCATCTGTTAATGTTGTTGATGTTGCACTAGCAGTAAGTGTAATTGTTCCTGTACTGTTTAATTTGCCATCCATTACGTTATTCAATGTAGAACTAACTAATCGTAAATGCTGCGAGTTGTCTGGCATTGACAATGGTACATTTAAAAACTGATTTGTCATTACCTTTTACCTTCAGGTCTAGTTTCTACATCAACACCTAACATATTTGTAAAGTTGCCATTCACACTTACACGAAGTCTGTGGTAGCGATCCGTTGTTCTCATAGGACAATTACCAGAAGTATTTTGTGTTACTGCTGTTCCTGTACTTACGGCATTTGCTTGTGATGGTCTATGTATCGGAGTTACCGTTATGGTTGTATCTTCTCCATTTGCATCAACTATTGGTATTGCATTTATTAATGTACTTCTTCTACCATCAACACCTTCAAACTCTGTTGTATCAACAGTTGCCGAAAGTGAAGCTCCTAAAAATTTACCAAACTTTTTTTCTGAATTAAAACCTGCAAGACCAATAACTCCTTCATCATAAAAGAATGAGTCTAATGATCGTGGTAATCCGTCTAGTGTGCCAAGAACATCTAAGCTTTCTAAAGTGTTAAATGCTTCTTGTGATGCACTTTGCACAAATGTTAAATCTTGACCTGATCCTGTTGACCATCTGTCAGTAGAATAATTATAAATTAACAATTTGTTATTTATAAAATCTGTACCAGTTGCACCATCACCACGATATGACCATACAACAATGCTGTTGTTAGGATCTATCGCTGACGTTACACCTTCAAGATTAGATGTAATGTCATTAAAAAAGAATTCATCAACTTTACCATTACCTATTGGTGTTAGCTGCTGACCACCTGTTAGTTTATAAAAACCATCTTGTGCTAAGAAGAATATTTGATTACCAAAAGATGCAACAGATCGTGGAGCAAAAGCACCAATATTATCTGCAATCTTGTTAAAATTAAAAATTAATGGTGTACCAACATAGTCAGCTCTATAAATAGCTCTTTCCATGAAGATAATTCCAAAGCTTTCCCCACCAACCATTGCTTGTACTGATCCATGTGTTCCAACAATATCTTGAAAACCAGATTGAGTTGCTTGGCTAGGAGTCCAGGTAGAACTATCATTTAGTCCAGACCACTTTACTCGTTGGTTATAAACAACACTTGATTCCGTTGTGTAACCTGCAAAAACAAAATCTCTTATGATTGCTAAATATTTTGCTTTTAATGTTACACGATCTGAAAAAGCAGTATCAGTTCCTTCTTCAAACTTTTGTATATTGTCTGCACCATTTGTTGCAAGTATATTTGCACCAAATTGTGTAAAGCTCCAAAAATCTCTACTACCTGCTGTTGTTGATCCGTTATACCCACCTGCTTTACTTTTATCTTGAAAGACTAAGTTGCTATCCATTTGATATAACTTACCATCATCACCTGCATAGTTTGTTGTTCCTGAAGCAGAAAAACTTGTAAATAATCCTACTGGTGTTCCAGTTAATCCTGTGCTGCTTAATGCAGTAAAACTAGGAATGCTTTTATATCCTTTTGCTAAAGGAATAACATTGTCAACTTTCGTTGCTCCACCATTTTTTAATGTTGGTAAATCTGCCAACAGTTGTCCAAACTCAATCATACAACCCTTCTAGCTGACATTTGCAACGGAGCTGCCGATACACGACCTCTCTGTGCTGACTCGTTTGCTGTTCTAACTCCTTCTTTATAAAGTGATGACCATACAGCCAATCTTTCATCTTGCATTAAAAACGGTGAAGTTTCTGCAAGTGATCCGTATAAATACAAATCAGGAAAATCTGTTAATACATCATTTGTTGTGTTTGAATCTGACAAAGCAGTTGGTCTTTTAAAAAAACCAAGTTCTAAAACATTTGCACTATCTGGCTCGTGTCCTAAATATATTTTTTTACCGACAATTGTATAATAAACTGGCATACCGCTTCCTTCACCTGCATTATACACACGAAAAAAATCAGCAGGACTCATGTATTGCAACATTGTGTATGGTGATGTTTGCAACATAGCATATCGAAGTTCTAAATATCCTGTTGGTAAATCATAAGATTGTGTACCTGCAACAGTTGTAATAGAAGTATCGACAGTTTCCATTTCTCGAATGCGTAAATCTCTTGCGTGTCTTGTTTCTGCTAGATCAATAAAAGTATCAATCTGTGCAGTTAAATCATCACGGTTTAAGAAACTTGCAATTTCTGTTTTTAAATTTGCGTATGTATCTAGTGCCATTATACTTTCTTCGGATAAATTTTAAATTTTTCATTATCAGGATCATTCAGCCATTTAAAAAATCTTTCACGATCTTGTAACTGACCACTCATTGTCATAATCCCTTGTTTTGCTAATTGTTGAACGACTATTAAAGGTAGTGATGCAACTTTATACATCTTTGCATCTTGCATACCATTAACTTTGTATGCACCTGCGTTTCTTTCTATTTTATTTCTTTCTAGAATTCGTGAAACGTCTTGATAGTTTTCAATGTGATATTTTCCTTCACTACTATCAATGTGCATTTTTGTTTTTACTGGTGATTGTTCATTACCAGTAAAATCTATTTTTTTGGTCATACACCTTTTACTGCTGCTGCAATCATTTTATCAACACTATCTTGCATTGATAATCCTGGATTTTCTGTTCTTCTATAACCAATCTTGAACATACGATCACCACCAGAAGTTGTCTTGCTTTGAGCTTTGCCACTTCCTCGTGAGATAGTCATATTATTTTGATCTCTGTTGTGCATATTCATTGTTTTTGGCATAGAATATTTTTTTATACCTGGTTTAAAAACTTCTGACATTTGTTCCTCTCTATTTATTAAAAGGAGCAGGTAAAGACCTGCTCCTAATCAACACATTATGTGTTTAAGTTAAATATACCGTAGTTTGCGTTTGGTGAACGACATACAAGAGTCCACTCAGCTAATAACAATCTTTTATCGTTATCACCTGTTTTTGATAATTCTTGTGTTTCAAACGGTCTTAGGAATGCAACTTCCCAAGTGTCCATTTGTAGAATATCAACTCTAGTGTCTAGTGAATGTCTATCAGGGATAAAGCTTACTTCACCGAAGTCTGAAACATATACATCTACTGCACCGATAACTGTCATATCGTCTGCATTTTTGTATTGTGTTGCAACTCCGTTAAAAGCTGAAGCTAATACTTTATTACCTGGACTCATCAATACGGTGTCAGGGTTTCCACCTAACTCGTATGATTTTTGTAATCCTGCTTTTAATAGAGCTTCTGTATATGCTCTATTTGTACCACCAGAAATTGCTGTTGCACCGTTCCCAGTTGGAGTAGCTGAAGGAGAGCCGTTCTTAGAAAAGTTATTGGCTGCGGTTGCACCGCCAGTACCAGTAATATTTCCACCGTACCAAGTTCCAACGGATGCAGATTTTCTTGCAGCCGAACTTGATCCTGTTACTTTTGCTTGTTCAACTCCGACCATGCCGACTTCCATATCTCTTTTAAGAGCTTTGCCGACTTTGGCTAATTGATAAGCAAGTTCATCACCTCTACCTGCATTGTCAACTGATCTATCTGTGCCAGATACGATAATTGCTTCTGCTGATATTTGTGTTCTATTGTTAAGACGATCCGTTGGACTAATTGCTGTTCCTCCGTAATCATCACCCTCTATTTGAAAGTTGTTTGCAGCAGCTCTTAATCCGTCTGTCTGCCATTCATGGAGAGTATTAGTAGCTGTACCTTTAGCTGCATTAGTCATAAAAGGAGTTTCAGTTGGAGAAATATTATAAATTACATCCGCTAAATCTTCTCTTATACCTACAGCATCATAGGTATCAAATGTATTGCTCGGTTGAGCCATCGTAACCTCCGATTAATTGTTTGATAACATGGCAGACAACACCTTTTGTGCATCTTTCACATTACCTGATTTTTTCAATTGTTTCATGCGATCATTCACACGCACTTGCTTATCGGTAGATCGAGTATTGTTTTTACCTTCAGAAGATACAACACGATTGAGTGGTTTTACTTTTTTATCTCGTAAGTTTTTCTTTTCAAGTAATTGATTATACTTAAAAGCATCATACAAAGTTTTAACGGCACGATGATCAACAATCATGCTAACCTCTTGCTGTGTATAACCTTGTTTCATTGCAAACTTGCTAAGATCTTCCATAAGTTTTGGTGCTTTTTTTTCATCACCAAAAATAGGCAAAGCTTCAACTAATTTACCTTGCTCCATTTTAATATGGTTTTCATAAAGTTTTTCTTGCTCTTTTGTCTGTTCCATTGCTAATTTTTGTCTTTCTTTCTGGACATTTTGTTGCAATTCTTTTTTGCGATCATGTTCAGCTTTTTTGACAGCATATTCTGTAGGATCAGTTTGAGCTAATGAAACCCAATCAATGTTATCTTCAGTTTGTAAATTTTGCTCTACTGCCTGAAGTTTTTGTGCGTATTCATCACGCATTCTTTTTACTGCTTCTTTGTCTTTGGAAAAATCGTTCAACTCTGTATCTAATGATCTTCGTTGTTCACTTAATTCCATCGTTTTTTTGGTATAGTCCGATCCTTTAGAGTAACCTTCCATTAACTGATCCAAGCTGACTTTCTGCTTATTACCGTTTACTGTAACTTCATAAAGTTCTTGTTCGTTTTCCGTAGTGGTTTCTTCGTTATCAACTAAATCTTCTTCAGAAATATCATCTACTGTCAACTCATTGTCTGCTTCCAGGTTGACTTGTTCAGTTTCTTTTACTTCTGGTTTTGGCTGTTCTTCGCTTCTTGCAGTATTGATAAGATTGGCGAATGCCTGTTGTGTTTCCTGTATCGTTGTGGTTGGTTTAGATACAGATTCCGCTTGGGGATTATCTGCCATAAAAACTCCTATTGTTTTTTGTTTAGTTTGCCTGTTTCCATCACAGACTTGATGTTCACTAAAAGTAGATCAAACATTTTACCCATGAGATAAATTTTTTCTCTACCTTCGGAATCTCGTGCAGGTGAATTTAAAAACTCACCGTATAATTCTTGTTTTATTTGTTTAATTGCATCCTGAAATACAGGATTTTCTAAAATATTTTTTGCTAATTCAGTTCGTTGTTTTTCTTGTTCAGGTGTCATCTTCCTCCGTAAAAACCACCAAGAGTTTTACTGAATTTTGTTTGACCTTGATTTGCAACATTTCTTGCAATATTTTTAGCAACGGCAGATTGATATGCTGTATCATCTCTGCGTCTTACACCATCGTCAGTAATAACTAATGAACTTCCTCTTACATCAACTGGCTCTGTTCCTTTTTGACCAGTATTAACTTGTTGTGTTGGAGTGCTGTAAACTTGTTTACCTTGATCATCAACTATATTTACACCTTGTGTTGCGTTACCAATACTGCCTAACATATCACCGACAGTACCTTTTGTTAATCCATCGTCAAGCATTACACTTCTTACTTGGTTTAGATAATTTTGAGGATTATACATTGTAAAGAGATCTCCATTTCTAAAACCAAATGCTAATGGATTAAAATTTTGACCATAAAAATTTGGATTACTTGTCTGTGCTAAAACTGTGTTAACAGCCGTATTAAATTTATTTCTTCTTCTTGCATTACCACCTGTAAAAGCATCAAAAATACCTCCTAATGTTGGAGTAAATGTTTGATCTTCAAATTCAAAAATTGGATTACCAAATTCATCAACACCTGCTTCGTATTTATCTAAAAATCTTGTAGCACCAAACATATTGTCTTGACTTCTTGCCATATCATCGAATATTTTTTCGCTTTCAGTTCTTGTATCTATATTTTCATTATCATTGCCACCTGTAACTTCATTTGGCATATCACCACCAAATTGATCTATTGGCTGACATACACCATCAATTAATTGATAACCAGGTGGACAAGGATCAATATCAGGAGTTGTTTGAACAGGCGGATTTAGTGGGTAAAAATCTTGACCTGGATCTCTTAAATCAAAAATTGGGTTTCTGCTTGGCGGTGTTTCATAAGGTTTATTAATATAACTATTAATAATATCTTGTGCCGTAGCAGATTGCATAAAAGGACTAAAAGTAACCATTAATTTAATCCTTGTTGCACAATTTTACTTGCGAGTTTTTCTTTTTCCATATCTAAATTATCCGTATCTTTAACAACTTGTGTTGCTAGTTTTTGTTCTTCTAAATCAAGCTTCTTTGCTTTTATTGTTGAATCAATTTGTAATTTTTTATTTGCTAATTCTAATTCAGCAGCAGCTTTCTGTTGTCGTAATTGTATTTCCTGCTCTGCCAATCCCAACGCAGGATCTTTTTTCGATTGTCTTGGTTGAGGTGGCACATTAGCAGGATTATTGAAGAATGGTGAAGCATCTTTATAACCTGAGTTTTGTAAATATTGTTCAAGAGTATTGTATATATTTTGCGGACTCACCATGTTCAAACCGCCTTGCATTAATAATTTTTCTTGCACCGCTAAAACTCGTTGCAATACATCTAATCGCTGATCCTGATTACCAGTTCCAAGTCCAACTTGCACCGTAACATCATAACGATTAAACCATTCACGAGGATTCATCGGAACAAACTCATTGTTTATTCTAATTAATCTTTCTTGATCTTGATATTCGCAAATAATAGCAAACATAGTTTTAAAAATATCTTTTACACCTTCAGCAAAGTTTCTTGCAATAAGCTCGATACGTTGTGTTTGAGCCATCATCATTTGATTTGTTGATGTAGCCGTTGTATGTGATTTGTTTATAGTGTCGGCATTTAATCCCATTTGCTGTTTTGCTACACCAGTTCTTGATTCTTTAATTTCATCAATCTTTTTAAGCATCGCCAAACCTTCATTTAAGAAGTTTGGTGTTTGCATTGGTGTTACAGCATTTGGTGATTTAACTCTTACTACTCCACCTGCTCGTGAAGTTAATAAATCATCTAAATTTGCTTGACCATCCACGACAAGAGTTCTTGCGTGGTTTTGAAAATACATATTATCGAGTGTATTTCGTAAAATTGTTGATGATACTGCCTGGATGTCAGCAATAAGATCGTAAAAACTTAATCCAAAGAAACGATACGGCATAGGAATAGCTCGTACCATTGTTATTGGCATAAAAGGTATTTCTTCGTTCTCTAGCAGCTTGTAATTGTTATATCCGTTGCCACCAACAGTAACTTTTCTCAGTTCAGCAATGCCATCGCCATCCATATCAACTTTTAAATAGCATTCCGTAACATTAACTACCGCTTGTGAAGGATCTAATGTGCTAACATTTAAGTCTGTTGACGCATCATCGTAACTTCTTCGTGTAACAGCTTCCGTATTGAACACTTCTTCGTCAGATACAGGTAAATCATTAACGATTTCTGCATCATAACCCATATTTATGAGTTCAGATCTCGTTTTATACACTCTGTGAGCTATAAAATTGCAATCTTTCATAGAAGTTGCTCTTTTTGACACCAAAATATCTTCTGGTGGCACACTTTCTATCTTAACTCTGCCTAAATCTGTCTTTCTCTGTAACTCAACATCATAAGTTACAGGGAAAAGAGCATCGTCATTTGATTTCTCATCGACTTTTGTTATCTCAACCTCTGTATCAAGGAGTAGGGAATTATATTCTATTTCTGTGAGGTCTTGATACTGCTCTTTTCTCTGTTCTTTGCTTGGATTCCAGTAAATTTTACAAAAACCATTCTTTTGAAGTAATGCCGTTTTAAATAAATCGTATAAAACATTAAAACCATCGTTATCTTTATAAAAAATATGATTACAATAGTTAGAAATGCTCTCTGCATACCTCGTATCTTCTGGTTGTGTTGCTTCAAATCTTACCATGCGATCACTTTGTGTAAACATACGCATTAAACTTGGTAAGACGGACTCTACTGTTTCCAGTAACTCTTGTGTAACAACAGCACTTCTGCCTTCAACCTCGTTGCCGTATGGCTCTCCGAGATAATATTTTAGCGATTGCTGTCGTTGTTCCGATAAATCGGAAGTGTAATACCCTAAAGAGTTTTGCACCTCTTGTGATATTACTTGTAATAATTCTGAATCTGTTTTTTTTGCCATTACATAATTCCTAAACTTGGATATTTAATTTCTGTACTCCAATTTGATGATGTATTTAATCCAACCGCCAGGTATCTGAATGCATCCGCACTATGCGAAGTCCAATCATGTACTGGTCTATTCTTAACTTCTCCTCTTTCAGTTGTACTCCACCGATATTGACGAAGTGCATCTAATCCTAGTTTTGTTTTTTCGTGATCAAACCAACATCTTGATAAAAGCATTCTAACTGCATTGATGCCATCTTCTATTGGCAGCTTCGGAACAATACTCGTTACCAGACCTAAACTCTGTGCTGTTTCAATCCTGGAGTTTCCAGTTCCTATTTCTCTCACACTTGCATCGTGAGGAAAGTAATGTGTGTCATACACATAACCTTTATCCTGGAGCATCCCTGCGTAGTATTCTAAACCTTCACCGCTATCTTCTTCGTAGTCAATCAAATGTATTGCAGATCCTACTTGCTGCACAAACCAAATAGACGTTTTATCTGCCATTCCTAAATCCCAAAAAGTATTTACTTTATGCTTGGAGTCATAGGGAACTTTGGTAACTCTGTTTTGTTCGTCAGCCAGATTTAAGCTTTTGCCGTAGATTGAGCCGATACCTGCACTATCAAACGAGCATTCAAACTCTGCTTCATAGATTTCTGGTGGCATCAACTTCTTGGCTTCTGCCAGTTCTTCTTCGTTTACAATTCCTGTTTCACTTGCCTTAAAAGATTTTGCGTACCATTGTTCATGGTGTTGTCCGTAATCAAACAACTCCCAAAAGCTATTTCTTCCAGCAGGTGTTCCAATACTAATCATCCAACCTTCACGATCTACTAATGCAGGTCGTACAATCTCTGTCCATAGATTGCTAGGCATTTGACTTGTTTCGTCTAGCACACAGCCATCCATATATAAGCCACGCAAGGTATTAGGTCTTTCGCAACCCAAGAGCTGAATACGACCACCATTTGGTAAATCACATCGCAGCTCTGTTTCATGGTATTGCACATCTGGGAGGACATCTGTGTAATATTTTAAATAATCCCAACAGTTTCTTTTTGAAATCGAATATGTTGGTGAAATGTAGTAGTATCGTGGATTAGGTAATTCGTTTTGCAAACACTTCTTAATCATTTCATTGATGCAAAGAACTGTTTTACCAAATCTACGATGACAAACTAATACATTAAATCTCTTTAATGACTCGTGAATTTCCTTTTGTAGTTGTCTTGGCTTGTAAGGTATTGTTATTTTCTTCACTATTTCTGCTTGAGAAAATCATTCATGCGAGAAACATCTTTGCCTTTAACAACTCCTTTACCTGAATTATCAGAAAAGTTTGATTTGTTATTTAATGCCTGGACTAAATCCGTGAAGGAAATTACCTTCGGCTTATTTTTATTTGGTTTTTTTTTGTTCATAAAATTCGTAAGCAAAATTGTTTTGTGTTGAAATGGGTTGTAATATAAATATTTATTTACACATGGGGGTTGTCAAAAATTTTAACCCATTTTTTAATTAATATTACACAACATTCACACAACATCTTAAATTATTGGCAGTATTCTGCTAAAAAAAACGGTTGTTGTAACCGTTATTACAAAAACTCTTAGAAGATCCGTATCAAAAAATATGTTTCTTATGTATTAACGCAATAATTCCGTTGAATTCTCAGCAATAATACTATTATCCTTCTTCTTCTTGTCGTTCTTCTTCAACTTCCTAACAATAATATATTGATCCTTATCGTTACCAATTTGAAACCCATCATTAAAACAATCAACAACTCTTAACAATTCAATTTCATTGTCTTTGATCGTCTGAGCTTGTGCCTGGTCAATATGATTTAATTTTAAATTATTTATCATTTACTTATATTATGTATTGACTAATATTATATATAGATTAATGTTAGTCAAAACATAATAACAAGGAGATATATTATGAATGACGTATATACTGAAGATCTTACAAAGTTTGGTTATAGAGAACTAGACATTGCAGGAGATCTTTTAAAAGCAATTAAAAAAGGTTTACCGTCTGACTTTGATCGTGAAGGTATCAAAGTTGGTTTTAATACTCATAGCGGTAATGTCTTTTTAACCAATGCAGATTATCAAGTAGCAATGGTTGACGATGAAGGCAATCTATATTCTTTTTATTCTTCACCTTATGAAGGTAAAGAAGGATCTTATGAAGATCTAAAAGAAGAATACAACGATATGCATCCAGAAGATCAAGAATGGTTTGACGATCTTACTAAACTTTTAGGCAAGGAGTAACAATGTCAAAAAAATCTAGTTTAGAATTATTCTTGCGTAAATATCCTAATCAGTGGCACTCTTACGCAACAGACTATAAAACTAAAAACCAAGTTAAAAAATTATTAAATAAAAATCTAAAAGGTAAATTACCTTTTTTAATTATAACAAATACAAATCAAATGTATTTAGAAATCAAGGAGTAATAATGAACAATCAAACAATTGATATTACTAAATATAATCTAAAAGATCCTAAAACTTTATATAATCTTGTTTATATTCTTGATGGACAAAACAAGGTTAAACAATCAAAAATCAATGATTTAACAAGTAATATTGATTTTCTTGTGAATAACAAACACAAAGACATTAAAAAATATCTCAATGATAATGGTTATATTGTGATAAAAAACCCTAGTATTAAGGATTAATTATGAACTTAGATAATATAGTTATTAATTATAGGATAAATACTGAAAATAAAAGCGATGGAGTCCGTCAAAATATGATGGATTTCATCGCAGAATTTCACAGTTATTTATCTTTAGATCAAATTAATATTTTAAAATTATTAACTTATAATGAAAGTTTTAATTTTAATTTGAATAATAAACAAAATATAACAGTAACTAGAATAGATAAGGAGTAAACATGAAAGACTTAAAAGATCCAATTACTTTAAATGAATATAATTCAAGTTTATTCCGTGTTTCTTGGAATGATGATGAATTAATACAAATTCATTCCGAGAAAACATTAAAAGACGAATATCAAAAAACAAATTTATTTGATGATAATTTATCTTGGGTTGGTTATCCTAATAACATTTTTAATGCTAATGGTTATCAAAGATCTTTTAAAACTTTGAACGATGTCATTTATTTTTTAAATGATGATGATTCAAAGTTTTTACCAATTCACTTTGTTTCTGATAATTGTCGAATAGAAAGAATCAAATGAAACATAATGAACTAAAAAAAATAATGAGTTCGCTTGATATTAGTCAAGCGGACTTATGCCGTATTTGTTTTGATCAAGCCACAGCTTCAGATCGTGTTATAGTTTCTACTTGGTTAAGCGGTAGAAAGCCAATACCTCGTTGGGTTAAACAAGTTTTAAAATATTATAAAGATAGCCAGAAATAAATCTGGCTATTTATTATTTATTTTTTAATATTTCATATAATTTTTTTATAATTCTATCTTGTTCTTCTTTGTTTAGCTTATCAAAGCCAGGAGAAGTTGATAAAATTTCTTTTATTTCTTCGTAAATTTCTTTTTTCATACAATAAAAGACGGTTAAATTCTTAAATTGTTTTAAAAAAATTAATGTATTGTTGGTTTAGTTGTAATACTTCTTTCTGATTCAAACTGTTTTACAAATTCTTTTATTTCTCCTGCACTCTCAAAGCTTGTAAAATGTGCTATTAATTCAGGTTTATTTGTTATTTGATTGGTAATTAAATAAAAAGTTACAAAAGCATCATTATTTAATAATTCTTCTTCAAACATTTTATTTACTCCATTCTATTGAAAATTTTTCACCTTTATTATTTGTTAATGATAATTGTTGTTTGTCTGTGCCAAAAGTTTTTGGACTTAATTTTGATGCTAAAAACTGTTTATGCCTTACTAAAATGTCTAATGCTTTAATGCTGTTGAGGTTAGCTGTTTTATTATTAGCATCAACAATCATATTTTTACATTGATCTTCTACAGCATCTAAAGTGTAATGAATACCGTCTGATTTTGCTTGTTCATATTGTTCTCTTAATTCTGGCTTTTCATTCATCCACTTACGAAAAGTATTCCAAGATAAATTTTCTTTTGCTATTGCTTTTCTAATGCTTTCACCAGTTGCAAGAGCTTCAAGAATTCGTTTTATTGCATTCCTTGATTGGTTAAACTTAGGCGGTCTGCCTTGTGCTTTAATAACTTTATTCATAATAATTTGGAAAAAAAAGAAACTTCTTCGAGTCTAGTAATAAAATAGAGTAAAATTGTCAAAACTGTCAATAAAAAAATAATTTTTTTTTATTCGTACGTTGGAGCAATCAAACGATATATTTTTTCTTTCTCTTGCAGCTTAAAGTTTTGTTTTATTCTTGCAATAATCGTCATTAATAATTCGCTATATTTATTTTTTACTTTTCTACGATCTAATGCTGTTAATCTTCCAATCTTACTCCAAGATAATCGTTTACCCCTTAACCATATTATTTTGCGATCTTCATCATTATTTATTAATTGAATTAATTTTAATGCTAATTCCCAACGAGATATACTGCGTGGCGATAAACTAATTTTTGGCTCACTATCGCCATAATTTAACCAATCAATCCTGTTCATATCCATCCAAAACGTCAATTTTTGCTTACGAGTAGCACTAGGCATTCGTTGATCCGTCAAAAAAGCATCATAATATAATTGATCTAAATCGTGTTCCGTTATCCGCATAAGTGTTTTGCATAGGAGAGAGCATCTTGTTTTGTATCTTTATTGGCAACTTGCTCTAACCATTCATTGTAACGATGAGGAGATAATCTTGTAACCATCATACGAATATATTTATTTTCCATGTTTTGATGATAACCTAATCCATTGTTTACAACTTGCTTGTAATGAGGATTAGAATTCTTTGCGAACTTCTTAATTGTTTTATTAATATCTATATAAGTAATAGGTTTAGTAGGAGGTGCAGGTTTGTTCATAGTAAATGGCTTTGAAGTGTAAGAATTTGCATGGGTTACGAATTCTTTTTCCGTTAATTTAAAGTGATTTTTCCCCTTAATTGACAGTTTATACACAAGCTTATGACTATGTAATTTGGCTGTGGAGAGTTGTACTTGACGTAGCGATAAACCTGTTATCTTAACTAAACGTCTGTTTGTTGGATACGTTTCTCTTGTTTTATTATTATGATGTTCAAGAATAGCAGCTGCAACCTGGACATCAGATTTACTAAGATTTTTTGTATTAATTATTTTTAAGAGGAGTTTCCACTTTTCGACAAGCATTCTCTCTCCGCAGCTATAAAGCAATCTTTGTAATACGATTTCCAATAATTATTTGTTTCTTCAACAATCTTTGCATAGTGCATCGCTTTATTTTCCAAATACTGCTTTGCTAGTTCTTTATTATTTTTATTTAATCGTTGTGATTGTTTCAAAATATTCTCCTTGATCTGCAACAACACATTGAAAACGAGCAATGATGCAACCCTTCGGAATATAAATTTCCGTACCTTTTTCTTTTATTTCTGGGTTAAAATCTTTGCTGCAATAAAGAATATAATCGTTTTTATCGTTTGGGTTTTCCTCCATCCAACCAACATTTAAGTTGATAGACGAACCTCCATCCCATTCTTCTTTCCAAATGCCATCACCTTCTGTTGGATCTTTCCACAAGACATAATAGCAGTTTTTAGCCAATTCTTTTGTCTGTTGCAGATACTCCATGCGTATATATTTACACTATCTGTATAAAATATTCGAGTATGTGTTTTCTTGTTTAATTTATATACAATATATGTGTATTGTGTATAACGGTGTTATGAATATAAATGCCAATGTGAGTTTATTAAAGGATATGTTCGACCAAAAAAAGGTTGAAGGTAAGACTAGAAACAAAGCTGCCGAATTTTTAGGCATTGATCCAAACTCTGTTAGCAGACATATAAGTTCAGATGATCTTAGCATTCAGACACTTTTTAAATATGCTGAATATTTAGAATGCGATTTAACAGAATTAGTTAATGAACCGGTAACAAGACAAATTAACGGCTATATAAAAAATAATGAAGTTATTATGTATTCTGCTGATGAAGAAAGACCAACATTAACAATTAAATCAGCACTAAGAAGTTGGTGGAGAGATAAAAAAACTATTTTAATAATAAATAAAAATGATGTTAATGGTTTATATTACAATGATATTTCTTTATTTTCTGCTTGGAAATCACCACACAGTATTAAACAAATAGATAGAGGTTTGTGGCAGACAAAAAGTGGTTATCAGAATGGTTTAATTCAAAATTTTAGTGAGGATATAGGTCGTTTTCTTACAACTCCATTTATGCCTTCAACAAGTGCCTGGTCATCATCAAAAGTTTTACGTTTTGCAAAGTGGTATGCTGATTTTGGAGCAGAAACCTTCACAGATTAGTTTATTCACAACTTGTCCAAATATTTTTCAACCACTAACATACAACATACATATAATTATTCAAAAACTGTATAATTAATTCTTTAAATTCTTTTTAATTTTATTTATTTCTACTCTTTGTGAGTAGTAGTACAGATAAGATAGATTTACCAAATAAAACTATTCCTCCATATTTTATAAATAGAGGTTTGGATCACTTTTCTCCTACACAAGCTACTACTCCACTAGATGTATGGATTTACAAATACCTTTACTGCAACCAGGATAAGCGAAGAAAAATGAAGGGAAGTGCCAAGATGCGTTGTGGTGTTCTTGCAGGAGATAGTGTTACTGCTGATATATCAGGCAGGGTTAGACCAATATTTCATTATGACGGTTACAAAGAATGGAACGATGAAAAAGATGAAATGCAATGGAAGAACGATAAAGAATTTATAGATGAAACAATAAAACAAATATTTTTAGGTTTAAGAGATGTTGGTGTTAAATGGGAAGATAAAAGAACTAAATTCGTTTTTGAATATCCAGTTAATTATGAAGATGAAAGATTAGATTTACCAATATACGGTAGAACAGATATACAAACTCCAACAGCGATTGTTGAATTAAAAACAAAATGGAGCAGACGAGGTGCAAAGAAAAAAGATGGCACGAACAGTTTTTCTTTTCCTAAATTAAAAGATGAGCCAGAAGATACACATTTGCAACAATCAGCAATGTACTATCACGCAACTAAAATTCCAACTTTCATAGTCCAGGCAACAGCAAAAGAGTTTAAAGTTTTTGATATACGAGAAAAAGATCACAAAGCTGCACTCAACGAATTAGTTGTAAATTGCATGAAGAAACAAGAAGTGGCAAAGTTAGATGAGCCACAAAAAGTTATTCAACCAGACTTTAGTCATTATACCTGGAACATAGGTGATGAGTTTTTAAAAGAAGCAAAGGAGTTATATGGCTACTGAAACTGCCGATAATATTAAATTAAAAGAAGCAATTGTTGAAGTTAGTAAACTTTTACCAAAAGATAAAGTAAGAATTCACAATAAATATTACGCAACAGTTAATACAAGAAATCATATTTTTAGAAAATATTTTGGAACTGACGCAAGTTATATATCACGAGTAGAATTTCGTGATCCTATTTTTCATAATGATAAAATGATTTTTGCAGGATCAGTAGTAGCAACAACAGAATTATGGATTAAAAAAAATATGATTGCTGTTGGTATTGCTGAAGAAATAAGGAATTCATCACCTGTTAATAGAACAAGTGCAACAGAAAATGCAATGACAAGTTCTCTTGGTATTTGTTTAGCTAGAGCAGGATTAGATGGAGGAGAATTTGCATCTGCTGATGAGATGCAAATCGCAACTCGTAATGGATTAGCCGTTAGCGAGTTAGAAAAGACTGTCATTAACAGTCCTAAAAATAACGATGCGAGTGATACTTCGGAGGAAAAAAACAATCATATTCCTCCTATAAACGAAGATGATCAATCCTCTGAAGTATCTTTAAATGATTTTACAATGATAAGTAATTCCATTGATGGATCTAAACATCTTGGACAACTTCGTTCTATTTATACAAAGTTTAAAAATGAAATAGATAGTAACGAGCAGCTACAAGGAGTTTACAAAAATCACGAAGAAAAAATAAATCGCAATAAACCAACAGGAGAAGATTGGGATGAGTTCATTTGAATTAAAAGAAGGAAAAGGAAATGTATTTACAAATAAAAATAAAGACGAAAAACACGCATATTACGGATCGTTAAAAGTATCACGAGATGTCAAAGCAGGAGAAATAATTAAATTTCAAGGATATAAAAATGTTAGTCAAAATAATCCTGATTTAAAATATATTGGATTACAAATGTTGGATAAACCTTTGTGATAGATTTATACAATCAAGTTACAGAAGTTCTCGAACAAGCTGATCTCCTGGTTAGTGGTGAAAGAAAAAGTATCTACGGAGAGTTTGATAAAAACCACGATGATATTGCGAAGATATGGAGTGTTATTTTAAAAACACCCATACGAGCTGACCAAGTTACGTTGTGTATGGCAGGTGTTAAGATCGCAAGAGCTTCTAATCCTGATTCATATAGCCGAGATAATTACATTGATGGAGCTGCATATCTATCTATGACCAACGCACTACAAATGAAAAAGAATGGTGATTTATGAACACAGATTTAATTGAAAAAATATTGCGAGAAAGATTTGGTTGGAAAGATTTTCCATTAAAAATAATTAAAGTTAAAAAACGACCTATCTTATATGAAAAAACACAAAAATATTTTGAAGAAAATCTCGTAAGATTAATTGAATATAAAAAGGAAAAAAAGAAAGCATGACACCAAGACAACATCAGATACTTAAATTTGTAAACGAGTACATAACAAAAAATAGACACTCTCCTTCGTACAAACAAATACAAGAAGGTTGTCATATTAATTCATACAATAGTGTTTCACAATGTGTCAATAGTTTGGATAGACGAGGTTACATAACAAAAGTGCCATACGCAAAAAGAAGTTTACGAGTTACGGAGCAAGGAAGAAATGAAATATAATGTTAAAAGAAGATTTAGAAAAAGAATTAACGAAAGTAAAATCTGCATTAGAATATGCAACAGGTAGATTGGAAGAAGCTTACGAAAAAAATAGTCAGCTGAGAATAGAGAACTACGAATTAAAAAAGAAACTTAATTTAATTCCACCAAAAAGTATTAGTGAATCCAAGATATAGTTATTTTGAAAAAGGAAATCCATTTAATGAATGGCATAGAACAATTGATAATTTAGCTGCTGTTGATATAGACCTGGTTGAAGTATGCAGTAAATGTTATCAGCCATTATTACTGATTGAACACGCATACGATAAAGGTCAAACATACAAAAATTGTACGGCAACAATGAAGTTGGCTAGGCAAAGCAAAATTCCTGCAATGCTAATTTTTTATAAAGATATGAAAACTTTTAGAGTGAAAAAACTATATCCAACGATGGAGAATGAAAGAACGGTTCAAGCATCAACATTGGTTAGATATTTACGAAAACTCCATAATTTGCATAAATGTATCTAAAAAAGAAGCTCATATTTGACCGAGAATGAGGTTTAAGGAGGAGGTCTGTATGATTAGACCTCCTATATTAATTTAATGTTTTAAATAATTGATGTGCGTAAATAACAGCATTATCGTTAGAATGTGTAACGTAAATGTCTTGTGTTGCATCGTTACTATGACCAAGAGCTAAACGAACATCATCACGACTAGCTTTAAACTTACTACGCATCATTGTTGAAACATATCGTCTAAATATTTTTGTTTCTTTTTGTAATGATCCTGCTCTTTTACAAGCTCGTAAAAAGGTTTTCTGCGTTGTTGAATAAGTACAATCAAATAAGTAACCGTCTTTACTAACATTGTTTTTGTTAATGTAATATTTTATTTCTTTTGCAAATGAAGGTGCAAAATACACAACACGAGTACCCATATCTGCTTCATTAGATCGTAAATGACCAGATTTAGTCAATGATACAGTACCTCTTTTAGCCGACCTAGATTTGCTAATATTAATAGAACATTTTTTTAAATTAATATCAGCAACAGTAAGTGCAGCTATTTCACCCCATCTAGCTCCTGTTAATGCTTGTAAAAGCAAAATAAGTGCTGTTTGATTTTCAGCTTCTCGCCAAATGTTATTTACTCTTTTAAGAACTTGGATATTATTTTTATCCATTTCTTTCTTCATTTCAATATATGGTGATTTCTCCCATATTCTTTTTTCTTGTACGTTGACTTGCGAAACTTTCCAACCCCAAAACAATTCCAAAAATATTTGTTTCATTTCTTTTGGATCTATTGCTTTTTTACCTGAAGATGAATAGGTTGGTCTATCTTGCTTAAAGGCATGAGTAGGGGAGAACTCAATATAATCTAGTTGCTCTGCTTTAAGCATAATCATATTAAATACAGAATAAATCCTATATGCCTGTGATTCTGATTTAGTTTGGTGTAATTTTTTTATAAAATCATTTACCCATTTTTTATCAATTAAACCAATATCAGTTTCTCTAGGTACAATTTTAAATAGAGCATTTGCGTAATCCTCATATCTATTCATTGTATCTCTAGTGATAGTATTCTTCTTCTTAGGATTTTTTTCTTTTTGTAATACTTTAATATTCCAACTATCCCAAGTTTCATCGTAAACTTTTTCTAATGTAATTTTTTTTAATGATTTAATAGTTACTGAACTACCTAAATCATTATGTAAAAAATCCATTGCTTTAGCAACAGCTTCATGTTTTTTTGAATGAAAAAATCTTTTTACTTTTGGATTTCCAAATTCATCAATTTGCTTCGTAGGAACAACAACACAGTATTTGTTTTTTCCACGAACTTTAACTTTCCATGTTTTCATAACTACTCCTTAATAGAAGTTGTTATAACAAATTGTTGAGTAAATGTTGAGTAAATAATGTATGTTAAAGGTATATTATTAGTATGTATAAACTATGTTTTTGGCTAAATACTGGGAAAAATGTGTTGATAAGATTAGATAAATTCGGTGCTTTCAACCGTAATTTTGTTAATAATAGTGGGAAAAATAAGCTTGTTGAGTGCTTGTTGAGTGTTTTTGAAATTTTTTGGCGGAGAGTGAGAGATTCGACCTCTCGATAGACTTGC
>MDTC01057256.1_pt1 | contig 23369 bp, 17 predicted proteins | sample 811181 | NCBI WGS metagenome assembly MDTC01 (sample SAMN05326644, study PRJNA326480) | marine metagenome | isolation source: seawater | place: Pacific Ocean: North | collected 2011 | reverse complement strand
TGGGGCAAAAGCGGTAAACCATTTGGTAGGTTATGGGTCCTTGTGTGACGCAAGAATGAACTCAAGACAACCACCCTATCAAACAGCACGCCCCGGCACCGAGGGTCAGGCCTTGGAGCACTGCTATGAAACAGGCCGTTAGGAGCCGGGGCACAGTGCCTTAATTTCAAGTCTTAACAAATCGAATTGTTTAGCCTAAATTAAGCGATTAACTCAAAGGCCAATTTTGTTACAGTCCAATGATGGCAAGCAATAATGCCTATGATTGTTGCCTCATCGGGGGCACATTCGATAGACTACATGCAGGCCACAAATTACTACTAAGTATGGCGATGACCCGAGCAAACTCAGTTGAGATTCACATTGTTAGTGATGACTTGGCAAGCAAAAAATCAGCTTTTATTCAAGATTATGACACTAGGTTCAATGCTATCTTAGACTGGTTGGGGGACAAATCATACCATTCTGTGAAACTGTTTCAATTAAATGATTCATTCGGTCCCGCACCGACTCATAAATCCGCTGATGCAATAGTTGCAACACCTGAAACATTAGGAAATTGCGAGGAGATTAACCGGCAGCGAAAGATGAGCGGTTTGGCTGAGCTAGCAATCTTAGAAGTACCTCACATGCTAGACTTCTCCGGACAAATAATTAGTAGTTCGCGAATTCGAAGTGGCGTAATTGATTCCGATGGAAACCCCTGGATTAGCGAAACAGTCCGCATAAGTGAATTGAAAATGGCATCCAGCCTTGACAGTGAATTAAAGAATCCAATGGGCGTTTTATTTGAGGGGCCTGAGGAGCTACCAGAAATCGCAATGTCTGAGGCATTGCAGTCGATTGACCGGCAGAATAGTTCGCTCATAGCAGTTGGTGATGTATCTGTAGCGACGCTGCTTGAACTGGGTGTTGTTCCAGATATTGGCATCATAGACGGGATGACTAAGAGACAAGAGTTGTTAGATGCTGAAAGAGTTGATATCTCTGAATTTCAGAATATTTTGACGGCAAGTAACCCCGCTGGTCACCTCACGCCATCACTTATCACGGCGATAGAAACTGCACTAAAAAACCAACTTCCAAGTCTAATTAATGTCGATGGAGAAGAAGATTTAGCGCCAATAATAATTCATTGCCTAGCGCCAATCGGCACTGCAGTGGTCTATGGACAACCAAGGACTGGAGTCGTGGTGCAGATTTCAACCATCGAAGTAAAATCGCGCTGCCGAAATATATTATCTATGTTTGAGGTGATTGGTTGAGTGGTAATCCATTAATTTCAATCACTGTTTGTGTAAGAGATGGAATTCAGTGGATTGACGGATGTTTAGAATCCCTGACAAAGCAAACCTACAGGCCGTTAGAGATTATTGCGGTTGATGATGGTTCAACAGATGGTTCTGCTCAGGAATTGCAAAAATGGCACAACCTTGCCTCTGAAATTCCCGTGTTTGTCATTACCCAAGAAGCTCAGGGACTATCTGCGGGCAGAAATTTAGCGGTAAAGCATGCTAAAGGCGAGTGGATTGCTATTACAGATATTGATGTTAGACCTACCCAAAACTGGATATCTAATCTTTACGAGAAATCAGCACCAATCGATCCAGATGAGGTAGTTGTTGCAGTTACTGGGAGGACAATATTTGAGCGAGCCGATGATTTAGTTAGTCTGTTACGTTCGGTCGAGATAGAGTCAAAATATCGCTCAAGACCTCGAAGAACTAGTTTAGCAAACGGACCATGTTCAATGTTTCACAGTGCCTCATTGGATGAAGTGGGGGGTTTTGATCCGGCATGGTATCATGCTGAGGACATGGAGGTTAGTCTGAAGTTAATTGCTAATGGAGGGACAATTGTTTACGCCCCAGAGGCAGTTGTAGCTCATGTAGCAGAGTCTGGCCGCAAGAGATTCTTGGGTAAACGCTCTAGGGATGCAAGAGCTCACGTAAGAATAATGCGGAAATATCCAAAGCGTCGTCGCAAGGGAGCAGATTTTGATTTTATTGGTAGTTCAACTATGGTTCTAATTGTTACACCTTTGTGGTTAGCGGCGCTAATTACGGTTTTACCATTCCTCTACCAATTTAGTCAGTCAGATAGTTTAGGAAAGGAAGAATTTCTTACTTGGTGGCAAACTAAGATATTGTTGCTGAGTATTTGTCTATCTTTAGTTCAAGAATTGCTATTGTGGCGTGGCCCGCTTGGAGTGGTAAATCGGACTGCTATCTCTCATTCCAGTAGGAATAGATTCTATGTGTATTTTGCCCAAAAAATTCTGATCTTCCAATGGAGTTTAGCATTGTGGAAGGGGTTGATTTTGGGATTCATGGATGCATTGACCAACAGGAACGGCCATGACTTTACAGATTCATGAGTTGTGATCCTCTGGCTCAGGAGCGTTTGCTGCATACACTAGAGCAAATCCGAATGCCATCAAACCAATTGTTACAGAATAGACTCCGGGATCGATCCATCCAGTGGCACAAATGCCGAAATAAAGGTAATTCGCCACTCCCAACAGAAGGCACCAAGCGCCTATGGTTTTGTACCATCCACCTAGATCAGGGTTGGCTAGAGACATCCAGGTTTGATTGACAAAGATTGATTTAAACCAACCGGCAAATCCACCGTCTTGCGAATTGATGGTCTTAAGGCCTAATCCAGCAAACAACCCACAGATGGCAATAAAGACGATATCTGATACAACAAATGATGGTGCAGTGGACATATTTTCGAATGCCTTATTGGTAAATTCGAAGGTTAGCACACCGGACCACGACACGCGATAATTTGGATGAATCTCGCCCATTAGGTTTAGAACTGCCAGGAATATACCTAAACCACCCAAACCGACAAACCAGTTGGATAAAGTTCTTGATGGATTAAGGAGCATATGAATGAAGCTATCATCAGTATTGTCCATCTCGCTCATACGTCGCCCACCTGCCATGTTATTATAAGGACACCGAACTAAAAACCTGCTTCAAGTCTCTCATAGTCGAGATTGATACTTGTAGGTACCATTGAAAATATCTTCAAGCTCTGACTCTGATTCAATCATAATGTCCACAGGGTCAATATTCTGTGGGATACACGAATTAATCTCTTTTGACCTACCATATCTGCCTTTACTAATTGTTCTTGCAGTGATTAGACCAAGCATATCGAGGCTGGAGATAAGCCCAGATACCCTGCGTTGCGTAAGTGCATTGGTGCCAAGATGGCGACAAGCTTGAGAGTATATCGAGTATACCTCACCGGTTTGAATGTTTTTAAGGCCGTTCTTTTCATTGATGATTATTGCCGCAAGGACAATTTTTTGCTGGTTTGGTAACTTGGCTATCACTGGCGTCATTTGATCTGCTTCGATCTGGTGTTGGGCAATCTTAACGTGATTTTGTTCAACTTTTTGCGAACCACTAAGTTCGGCTTTTTCTGCCGACACGCGCAGTAAATCAAGGGCACACCGGGCGTCGCCGTGCTCTTGGGCCGCCAACGCTGCACACATTTCTATGACCCCATCGCCAATAACCCCATCGTGTAGGGCAATCTTTGTTCTCTCCCGCAAAATGTCCTGTAGTTGCTGAGCATCGTATGGATTGAAGATGACATCTAATTGTCCCAATCTCGACCTTACTCTCGGGTCGAGGAAGTCAGTAAACTTGAGGTCGTTTGAAATCCCAATAACGCATGATCTTGCTTTTTTTAGCGATGAGTTGAGATTTGTCAGGTTGTAAAGTAAATCATCTCCGGCCTTTCTTACTAGGTGGTCTATTTCATCTAGCACAATAATAAACACGCCCTCTCGTGAATCCATTCGCTTCACTAACTCACTGAATACTCTATCTGTTGGCCAGCCTGTAAATGGGATTTCGTCAATCTCATGGTCTTCTAGCAGGGAGTTACCAATGTGACTTAAAACGCGATATTGAGTGTCGATTTGACGGCAGTTTACGATCACTGTTTGTACGGACCGATTTAATTGCTCACCTTTTTCCTCAAGCTGGCTACAAACATAATTTGTTACTGCGGTTTTGCCCGCTCCGGTAACTCCATATAGCGTCATATTTGATGGAATATGACCCTTCAAAGCCTCAACTAGATTAAATGATAATGTGTCAATTTCGTGTTTCCTATGTGGAAGTTTACTGGGATTGTAATTGTGTCTTAGGAATTCTTTATTCTGGAACAGTGTTTTTCGAGACAGATAACCATCGAATATGTTTTCTGTCATCGCTTTTTCACCTGTTTAACGTCGCAAGTCCCGTGACCGGGAAAAGCGCGATGAATCTCCCAGTCCGAGTCCCCCTCATAAGCATACCTTTGGAAAATTTTTACACGACCCAGTTTCAGAGGTTAAGTTGTGTAATATTTGATTTACCGTAATGTTAGAAATTCCAATACCCATCCCAAGTAATTCTGTAACCATCCTCAACATGTTTGACATTACTTGGATGAATCGGCAATTGGCTTTCAGTAATCGCTGGAAATTTGGATAATTGACTGTCTATGTAGGTGTGAGTGATAATGAAAGATACATCAGGGTATTGTTTACTCAATTGTTGAATTTCTGAAGGCTTGTGATGTTCTGTGCTTGGGACCCATTCCGGAATTGACATCTCGATTATTACAAGCTTAGTTTTACTAATTTCATCATATAATGATTCACATGGTCCCGAATCTCCGCTATGCACAAATTTAGCACCACTGTTCGAAGTAAAACTGTAACCGAATGGGTCCACTGCATCGCTGTGATTGACCGCAAAGCGATTCCAGTGCCAACCATCTTCGGTAGTTCCCTCACGACTCTCTTCCCACATGACCGTCGCCAAAATTTTCTCTAACGAGCCTGGATAGGCAATGTCACACAGTTGCTCAATTCTTTCCCTTGCGCCCGGTGCAGCGACAATTGTCAGTGGTTGTTTTAATTCGCGGTCAGAGATGTATGTCCTCTCAAGAAGTAAAAAAGGCAGACCAAAGATATGGTCGCCATGCAAATGGGTAATGAAGATGGTAGAGATGTCACTAATCTTAATTCCGTTTTCACGTAGTGAGATTACTGCCGTTGGGGGTGCGTCGATAATGTGCTTACTATCGAAGATGGCAAATGAGTGATGCCTGCCATTAGGCAGAAACGCATTGCCTGTGCCAAGCATAACAACCTCGTGCGCCATGTCTATGCGATGGAGCACTACTCTTTTGGTTAATTGGTAAATAGCAGAATAAAAATTTGGCTTGTAACACATTTCCGAACCTTCAATTACCTCCACCTTGAGGGAATAATGTTCCACGGAACAGGTGTTAAAATGGCGGGCGCAGCGAAAGGCGAATGGAGTGCAAAAAACCCTTACTATACCAATATTACAGAGAACTACATACTGAATGGAGAGGGGTCTAGAAAGGAAACTAGACACGTTGTTTTTGCCCTAGGAGATTCTGGCTTAGACTACAAAGTAGGTGATGCACTTGGGGTTATCCCAGAAAATCCCCCACACATTGTTGATGAACTAATCGAAATCCAAGGTTGGGATAAGGAAACAATTGTCAACACTCACAACGGTGAAAGAACATTGTATGAAGCGTTAAAGAAGGATTTCGAGGTTCATATGGCAAGCAAGAAATTTGTTCAATCACTGGCGGAAAAAGTAGTTTCTAGTGGCATGAAAATTACCATAAAAATGGTTTCAAGAAGCCGCGGCAACGATGAGTGGAGTGCCTCCGAGACTGAATTACTGCCCCCGGAACTCAAACCCAGCACGCCATCAGACGACCCGGCCGAAAAAGTTGAACACCTAAACTCTGATGCTAAAGCAATGGAAGACTATCTATGGACGAGGGATTATGTTGATATCATGCGAGAGTTCGACGTAAAATACTCACCAGAAGAATTCTTTGAACTTGCTGGTAGGCTGAAACCGAGACTTTACTCAATCGCTTCATCCCACGACGCTCACCCTGGACTAGTTGAATTGACCGTCGGTATCGTTAGATTCAGTTATCATGGCAGAGATAGGGGCGGATTGTGTACGCTATTTATGGCTGATGAAATTGGGGAAGGTACCCAAAGAGTGGGCGTTTTCATGTCCCCGACAAAGTCGTTTGTCTTACCCGAGGACAAAGATACCGATATCATCATGGTCGGCCCTGGTACCGGAATAGCGCCCTTTAGAGCCTTTATGGAACAAAGAGTCTTCGATGGTGGAAGCGGAAAAAATTGGTTGTTCTTTGGCGATCAATCCTCAAAAACGGAATTCTACTACAAAGACACCATTGAATCTTGGTTAGACAGCGGTGACTTATACCGATTTACAACGGCATGGTCTAGAGATCAAGCAGAGAAAATATACGTCCAGCACAGGCTCAAAGAGCACGGCGCGGAAGTTTGGGAATGGTTTGAAAATGGTGCATATTTTTACATCTGTGGTGACAAAACGTACATGGCAAAAGATGTTCACAGAGCACTAATTGAAATTGCTATGGAACATGGTGGAATGAATGAAGACGATGCAACTCACTTTATTGAAAAGACCATGATGAAAGAGCAAAAGCGGTATTTGCGTGACGTATACTGAGGGGAATCATCCCTCAAGCAGTTTTTGCAGATTTACTGAAATCTAACCGTTTTACTCATAGATTACCGATTACTCCGGGTGATTATGGGCTTCAAAAGGGTGCTAATTGCGAACCGTGGTGAAATTGCCTTACGCATCCTCAGAACTTTGAGGGATATGGGCATAGAGGTCGCCATTATTCACGGTAAAGAAGACAGACTATCACTACCTGTTATGATGTCAGATATAGCCTATCCTAATTATTGCCAAAACCCGCTTGATTCATATCTAGATATCGAAGCTGTCGTCAAAGCAGCAAAGGAACTGGAATGCGATGCAGTCCACCCAGGATACGGTTTTTTGGCTGAAAATGCCCAATTTGTTAAGCGTTTAACAGAAGAAGGAATCACGTTTATTGGGCCGTCAAGCGAGGTGATAACCCTGCTTGGAGACAAAATTGAAGCAAGAGCAGCGATGGAAGCCGCTGGATTACCAGTTGCAAAAGGATCCTCCGAACCGATTTCCGATGAGAAAGTGGCTAGCAAACTAGCCGACGAAATAGGTTATCCGGTAATCATCAAGGCAGCAGCGGGTGGTGGAGGAATCGGCATGCAAATTGTAGACGAGGAATCACAATTTGCTAGCGCGCTCAAACTTTGTATGTCGCGTGCTAAATCGGCTTTTGGCGATGAGAGAGTTTTCGTTGAGAAGTATATTCAAGGTGCTCAGCACGTTGAATTTCAGGTTCTCGCTGACGGCAAAAAGGCGATTCACTTCGGGGAACGATTTTGCTCGATTCAACGTCGTCATCAGAAGTTGGTCGAGGAAGGACCCTGGCTAACTGATGAAAAACGTCAGGAAATTGGAGATTTAGTCTGTCGCGGAGCTGAATCTGTAGGTTACAAAGGGCTGGCAACGTTTGAATTCCTCCGAGACGCAAACGGAGATTTCTATTTCCTCGAAGTAAATCCTCGGGTTCAAGTGGAGCACACGGTCACTGAGTTGATTACTGGATACAATCTTGTCGAGTTGGGAGTAAGAGTAGCTCAAGGCGAGGATTTGCCAATATCTCAAGCAGATATTGCTTGGCGTGGCCACGCCATTCAATGTCGATTGAACGCAGAGGACCCCAGAGAGTTTGTGCCCAGTCCCGGACGGTTGTGGGATTGCCATTTCCCGTCTGGATTTGGTATTAGATGCGATACTCATGCTCACCCGGGATATGAGATGCCAGGATGTTTTGATTCATTGCTGGCAAAATTACTGACTTGGGGCCATGACAGGGACGATGCAATCAGGAGAATGCGTACTGCGTTAGATGAAACACAGATTACAGGTGTTCAACACTTGATTCCACTGCATCGAAGAATTATGGATGAGTCTGATTTCCTAAATAGAGATATAACCATACAATACATTCAGAACCACCAAGAGTTGCTCGGTTGAGGTGATTAAAGTGGACGTTCTAATGGTCGGAAGTATTGCTTATGACAGCGTTACATCACCAGCAGGCAATGTTGAGGATGCGCTCGGTGGCTCAGCGGTTTATGCTGGGATTGCCAGTCGCTTCCACGCTAACTACCTAGCACTCGATAAAGTCGGTCTTGTAGGTGTTGTCGGGCAAGATTTCCAACAACGCGACATTGCTATGCTGGAATCACTCGGCCTTGACCTAAGCGGTTTAGAGATAGCCGAGGGTAAGACCTTTCGTTGGGAGGGCTCGTATGAAGGAGATATGGGGGTTGCTAAAACCCATGACACTCAACTGAATGTTTTCGGAGACTTTGACCCCAAAGTGCCTGCCGAATCGACCAATCCGCAAGTATTGTTTTGTGCCAACCTAGTGCCGATGCTCCAAATGAAAGTTCTAGAGCAGGCAAAAGGTGCTCGTTTGTCGATGCTTGACTCGATGAATCTGTGGATCGAAATTGCTCGTCAAGACTTGTTGGCAGTAATGGCCAGTGTCGATTTGATAATTATCAATGATGGTGAAGTAAGGATGCTTGCTGGTGATGATAACCTAATTAGAGCCGCAAAGCAGCTAATCCAAATGGTTGGTTGCCAAACTTTGATTGTCAAAAAGGGGGAGAATGGTGTTTTAGCATTTCATGGTGAAGAAATAATTGCATTGCCAGCATATCCCACAGAGAATGTTGTGGACCCAACCGGTTGTGGTGATTCCTTTGCTGGGACGATTGCGGCATATCTAGCCGCCGGCGATGGGGACCTCACTAAAACTGAATTGAGAGAGGCGCTTGTGCGAGCGACTGTTACGGCTAGTTTCACGCTAGAATCATTTGGGACATCTGGATTATTAGAATTAAGCAAGGAAATGTTTGACGCAAGGCTTGCAGCATTCCAACGGATACTGTCTTGACTACAAATCAATTCTTGGTAAACCGCCTTTACCGGAACTTGAATTCTTGTGTTCTTCCGAATCGACTAATTCGGTCCAAGAAAGTGGGTTTTCCGAATCGGCAAATTCCTGTTCATTCTGTTCTATGAGTGAATTTCTACGCCGCACATTGGCTTCGAGTTGTCTAGCCTTTTCATCTGGGATTAGTCCACCATTACTTTCTGCCAAGTTGCGGAAGGTTTCCAACTCATCCTGCTGCGCCTCATCAGCACGTTCACGCAGATTTGTTGGCTGGTTACTAACTTCTTCAAATGAATTTATCAGTCGATTGGTTAGCGAACTACCGAGATCTCTGACTGCATTACCAATTGATGGTACTAATCGGCCCCTTCGCTGTGTATTGCGGTTAGTCCCCGTCCTTCGCTTAACTAACCTTGAATTATTGGCAGTACTCTTCTTTCTCAAGCGTGAGTTATGACTCGTAAGTGTCGGTTCGGAACTCGGCAATTTTCTATTTTCGTTGCTGGCTCGGCGAGCGCTAGCTACTAGTGATTCAACCTCATTGCCATCAAAATCGATATTTCCTAGTAGTGTGTCTGGAGAATTAAATCCTGACAATTCACTAGCAGTCTCTTCTTGTGCTATTTCGTTGGGGCTATGATAGCCATCTCTGCTCCAGAAACTCGGTAATAACTCGGGCATCTGTGCTGGGCCAGCCTCGGTTTCTAACTGCGAGTTCACGTGCCCAAGTAATCCGGACGAGGGCGGTCCAGATTGAACAGCCTGCTGAGGTGTTTGCACACTGGTGGGCAAATCAAAATCCATCTTATCGAACATTGACATTGGATGACTCTCTTGCCGTTCTCTCCGGTCACCAACGTTGTTAATCCCTCGCTCAATCAGTGAATTGGCACCTGCTGCAGGTAACCTATCCCTCTTTTCGCTAGCCATGTCTTGCCAGGTTGGAGTTACTGGCTCAGATACAGAAGTTGGCGGAAATTGATTGTCAAAGATACTTAAATCCATGACTGGTAATGTCTCAGGTTCCAAAGCCGTAGATTCTGCGATATCGCTCGATAGGAAAGTTGCAATTGATTCAGGACGGGTCACAGTTGGAATGTCAACAGGTATCGTGTTGGTTTCAAGGATCGCATTTCTAGGGTACTGGGCATCACTACCGAGTACCTCTAATCCATCCGAGGCTTCTTGGAGAGTAAACCCTTTTTGTAATTTCATAAGTATCGTATTTAGTTTTAGAAGTGAGAAATCATTCCCGGTAATCACGTGACAATCACCTGCTTCGGTGTCAATCGTGAGGGTCGGCTTACGGGTTATTGCCCACCCTAAAATAAGGCATAGTCCACCAAGTACGGCGACCATTTGTAGTGAGCCAGTCGCAAAAATCCGTATACCAGACCAAACTAATGCGAGACCTAAAGTTGCGACATATCCTGGAACAAGTCGTGTATGATGATGCTGAACTCGATTGATTGTGTGTATCTTTATATCAAGTCCATGGCCTGATTTTGCCTCCAAACTAAGCATTCTCTCATCGATACTTGCAACTACTTTACCAGACGCACCATCTAAGTACAGAGAGTCTATTTTGACATCACTTGACTCTACCGATGAATATGCTACGCGACCTGTTGACTGCATCCCAGTGAACCAAGCAAACTGTTTAGGTTATCAAACCACCGCAAAATTATCCGAATATTGCCCTAGTTTAGCAGTGGTAATTTCTTGCCGAATCAATCCATTGTCACTAGGTCTGCTGAGCCAATTATTCTTGGGTTTGAATCTAATTGGGCAATTATTGCAGGGTTAGGGTTTTCTCGCCTTATGTACACTGGAGATTCCCACTCAACTACCAAACAATTTCCATCCACGGACTTTATTCTTCCCACAGTGAATTGCAAATCAGTGCTGATATGAATTACATCACCCTCTTTGAGAACTCTCTTTTGAAATGGAGAGGCGGTCACATGTAATTTTGACAGATTATGCTCAATTACGGACAAGGGAATTTGGGTATTGGTTTTTTTATCATCAATGGCAGGTTTGACGATTATTGTGCCATTGCTGAGCGAATCATCCTTCGCTCCTCGAATCGCAATGCCAACTCGATCGCCAGACTGTGCCAGCTTAACATCATCGTCCATAACTTGTAGTGACTTTGTGCTCCCACCTGTCTTAGCAGGCAAAATGTGAAGTTCATCATGTACCTCAAGCGTCCCACTTTGGACATAACCTATGGCAACCAAACCGATTCCTCTGACGTTAAAATGTTGGTCAATGCTAACCACTAGCGGTGACGCGGCAGATTGAATTAGTTCTTGCTCGATTTGTTCCATAAGTTTGTACAACTGGTTTCTAATTTCAACCCCGTCTCGACCCATAAATTGCCATTGGGTCAACCCGGCTTGTTGGAACATCTTTTCAGCCATGTCTTGGTCAACCCACTCGCCGTTTGGTGGATTGACTACAACAATACCTAATTTGATGCTTGAACTAGCAAATGCAACCAAAGTTTCGCCCAGCGTTGCGTCTAACACATTGATTTCAATTATTCCTACTCTTGCGGCAGAAATCGAGTTGAGCAGAGGCCTAAGACGTTCAGGGTACTTCACTGGTCTAATTATCGAGATTATTTTTGCAATCTCATCTTGGTATTCTTTGTGAACATATGTGTGAACGTCTCGTTGATCTGTTGGTTTAGCAATTTCTCTAGCTAGTTCATCAGAACCAACCATCGCAATATTGAGCACCGTCATATGTGATCCACCCTGTCAGATAATTCATCCTGAGTGGATTTAATCCACTTTATCGGTAATCATGTTGTTCCTGATTTGCTCCGCCTTGTTCCACTCGGTCTGCTCATCGTCATTTTCCACGACAAATTGAGGAATGGGTATCGGCCGCATCATCGAATCAATAGCAACAAAGAAGAAGTAACCCTCGCAAATCTTTTTCTTTTCCCAGGTTGCTTTGTTAACTGCTAGTGCCGTTACTTTAGAACAGGCCGTATGAGTGCTGGTGTAAACCACCTTTCCCGTCACCTCTAATAAATCGCCCTGGCGTGCAGGGGCGATAAATTTCAACGTGTCAATGGATATTGTCACAAATTCTCGATGGGCAAACTTAGAGCAAGAGATTCCGCCAGCCTTGTCCATGATCGATAATAGTTTTCCACCAAATAAGGTATCATGGTCGTTTGTGTCCCCGGGAAATACGTGCTCTATCAAAGTCACAGGCTCTTTGGAATATGGTTCCATGGCTGTCGGAGGGGTTTCTAGTTCAAGAACTCATGCTGTAAAATATCAACTCAAAACAGTTTATTGTCTCCGGGACTAACAACACAGAGTGTTGCGTGTAATAACCTAGATTACTTCTTTCTCATTGAGTAAATTCGACCGATTAGCCTCACGATGATGCCTTTTGTTTACGAAAAAGCGATGCATTTTAGACATGGAAGTCTTGGATAGGAACTGGCGATAGCATGGGAATTGAGAAAAACCGGATAAAAACGTCACTATTTTTGACCCTACTGATGATTTTGACACCTCTTGCAGCAGCATCAACGGTGACTACCTTTTCTGATGGGTCGTCAGAGGTTGTTGTAGAATTCAAAGATGGGTTCAGTTTGACAAATAATACCGATGGTGGCTTTTACCTAGGAAGCGGTGAAACTATCACATCGGCTACTGTTAACATAACATCAAATCCTCTAATGCATAATACAACAAACGGTTACGATGGTATTGAATCTAAGAGCTGGAATGATGCCGATAACAATGGTGCCACATCGTTTGATGATGCTACTAAATTTACCTTTAACAAAGATACACTACAAAATTCGGTACAGTTAACCTCAGAATCATTAGTAACTGATTTTGAGCAAAATAATGGTAACTTTGACAATTCAACGGTTTACTTTGACCAACAAGGTGAACCAATTGCTTGGGACTATAATGCCATCCTTACGAGAGAATTGAGTGAAGGGCCTGATGAATGTGCCTCTGGCGACATGTGCTGGGGCACCAACATATTCGATGTGGATTACCGGGACGATCTTATCAACGGTCAATCTGAACACAGACTTAAGTCCCCAGTGATTTACTTGGATAACAATCTTAATGATACATACCTAAGATTTTCATCATGGCATCAAATGGAAACTAAATTCAATAGTAATGGTGATTACTACTATGATGACTGTGCATACCTTGAGATAGAGTACTCTTCAACTGGTGGCTTTGGTCCCGCCGATACTCAGACGGAGATATTATTGATCAACTTCCCAGAATCATCCGGAGTTAGTCCAGGAGTCGGCCTCTATGCAAAGGACGACTCGGGCTCCAACAGGGACAGAATTTCTCCACAATGCAGTGCGCTTGAAAACAACGTATTTGGTCTAGCTGGAACTTCAATAAACCCGCAAAATCAAGATGGTTGGGCTACAATTGCAGCAAACTTAGCACCATACTTGGGCAATTATGTCAAAATCAACTTCGTCATGTTTCACGCCGATGCCCCGGGTAACACTGCTCAATTCCCAACGCCGGGATGGTTCATTGATGATGTCACCGTCGGTGAGAAATACGCTGCAGATGGGACTATGGTTCTGGAAAATCTAATCGCCCCTCAGACCTATGACCAAAAGTCTCCAAACGGTTACGGTCTGTTGTTTTTAGATACTTTCGAACCGGCTGACTCTTCACTCACCTACACAATTAGAGATGCAGTAACTGGACAGGTTGCGCAAAACCCAGACGGCGATTTATTTGACGGATTGACTGGGTCACTGATTGAATTGTGGGACTTGGACGCTAGTGCCTACCCTTACATCGACATCGAAGTAAAATTCGATTCGGGCACTGACAGAATTTCCACACCAATCTTTTACGGCTATTCCTTTGGTACCGAAATGGGCATTACGTTCAACGATTTAACACGACACAGAAAACTAGCAGTTACTGACGGTGAATTTGACTACGTCCATGATAAAGGATTTGATATGCACATCAATTCTACAAGTTTTATTTCAAGTAATGGTGGTGAGTTTTCCAAACCTATCTACGCCATTAATGTGAGCGGCACCAAAAATTGTCAAGTGGACATGGAATTATCCTCACCTCTTTTGGTTCTCCCCACAGCAATTTTTGCCGAGGTTGAGAGTAATTTTTCATCACCAATGTTTGAGTTCGACCTAAAATTAACTTTCAACGGTGATTGTCTTGTTTCCAATGTCTGGATACAACTGACTTTTGGCCACCATGCCAGCGGTCTTGAGGTAGACTACGGGATTGATCAAACCAATGAGTGGGAATTCACTGAGCCAGGATTTGGCCATTTTGGCTTTCAAACAATGTTCTATGCTGGCGAAAGTAACGGTGTCAGTCAAGGTATCAGCACTGTTAAGTTTACTTTAGATCCAATAACCGGGACGGTTATTGACGGGTTCTTCTTGCTACCTAAAGACGCAACACTACATTATTTTGATTTGAAGTTTGTTGACAATGACATATTCAACGCCAACAATACCAATGAGGGCTTCGAGTTATCACTAGTGGTAGGAGCAGAATCTAATATTGTCAGTTTCACGCCAAATCAAGATAGTTTCAATTTATATGACACCGTATTCAGTAAAGATAAGCCTAGGCAACTACTCCAAGACTTCATCTCCAGCCCCACTGTTCCAGTGATTAAAACCGACTCTAGCGGTATTGATTGGGTAAGAATTGGGTTACAAATAAATCAATCTGATAGCAATAATGGCGGAGCAGTCGAGGTAGAAAACTTGAGAGTTGTTTACAACTTAGAACACCAGATTGGTCAAAACGGTGATTTTGCAAACTATCTAAGAGAGTTTGTGGCAATTTCTAACCAAGGCACAACACAATCGACAGGAACTCAGACCTATGTACCCGTCGAGACAACATCCACTAATGGTGGTAAAATCACCTTGAGCAACCTATCGGTTACTAGCCAAGCCGGTTATGACTCGACATTGATTTGGAATAGCCAATATGATGGATTATACTCAACAGGCGAGTTATATCACATAACAACAACACATTCTGTAGATTCGGCAACTGGCGCTTTATTGGCCGCAGGTAAAATAACCTTCAAAACCACGGAAGATTCGTTTTCTCTCGGCTACGATTTAGCGACCGGGTGGTACAAAATCGGCGATGATAATAATTACGTTACCCTGCACCCATCATCGGTAGCCAGCGTGGTTGCTGATGGTCAACAAATTGACTGGAAGTTTGCGGTAAACCCAACGTGGGACGACCAATCTAGAGTCATAATTTTGTCAGAAACCGTTGCAGATAACGGCGTAATTGGTATGCTTTCTGGAATTTCGATTGATCCAGCGAACGGTAATGCGGTTGAAAATGATATAATGATTAGTGACTTCAAGCTACTTAACTCAGCAGGAACAGAGCAACAACTAGTGCAAGCATACTCTAATCAAGATATCAACTTGAAAGGCAATTTAACCTTCGAATCGCTCAGTGTTGCTCCTAATCCAGCGAGTTATTTCTTGGTTGTCGAGGAAAGAGGTATCGAGATTGACGGTGAATTCACCAATATTACTTGGACCGAAATCGCCAACCGGTCTGGTGCAATAGGTGGAAACTTCGACTGGAATGTTAACTTAGGGTTATTTGCCTCGGGGCTAGAAACCTACCGATTTAGAGCAGCTGGTTATGAGGGTGGAGACACGTTGTGTCCTCCAGCAGAATACAATCCCGATTCGGATTGCGGTATTCAATTCAATTTGTCGATTGACATTCTTGATCCAAATCTCCTATCATTTGAGTTGTACAAGCGGAATTCAGGGGAAGGAGATGTCAACTCCGACGATAATTGGCGTCCTGTATATGATGACTCTTGGGCTACACCAAAACTTCTGCAAGATTTCCGATTGGCAATTAGTGATGTTCCAACCCCCCCAGAATCTGCAGTACTGCACGTTTGGGTTGAATATGATCACGACTCAAATTCTAACGGTTTAGCAGAAGCATCAGAGTATATCCAGGTTGCTACTACAAGCAATGGAGCAGCACCAAATGCAACTTTTACCGGTACGTACAATGACCTTGCTAATTCAGGTTTGAAAGGTAAAGTTAGTTTGTGGGTGGAGTGTTACGACTTAGCAGGAAACCCGGTTGATGGTGGAGGTCCCGGCTTTGATAATGACTATGTTACATATGTTGGAATGGATTTAGAATATCCAACAATTAGATCATTGAATATCGAAGATTCAAACGGTGTTAGAATGCTTAGCAATATACCATCAAACGCACCGAATGGCGTTGGCATCTGGAATCAAACAATGTTTGCTGGCAATGAGTACAACATCATTATCGATGCTGAGGACGGTAACGGATGGAAGGATGTTGAGATGCTTGAAATCATTTTAGCACCGCAAGAGACTAACTACGACTCGAAGATTATTTATTATCCAAGAAATCAGACCGCCGTCACTAATAGCGACCTGTTTGATATTGCAGTTGACTCGAGCGGGGACTCAAGAGCAACAATAAGGACCATGGATGGTAATGTACTAATTGACCCGTTCGAATCAGAGTTTATTATCAACATACCAATTAACTTCCAGTGGGGTCTACCTCTATCCGGTGAATATACACCATCATTCCAAATCAAAGACTTAGATAATTCACCGGTATTTTCTGAAAGTTCGTATCGACAAACGTGGACATACCAAAACGATATGCGACTAGATTTCAGGTCAGATTTGGACGGCCAGCGTATGGTTTCACCGACCCTGACAGACCAAGATATTCCAATATCTGATAACTTATACCATGAAATTGGCCGAGAGACATTCATTGGGTCGGTGACTGGTGGTGACGTAGTTATGTTTTCTGGTCAGTACTCATTTACCTCTGGAATACTTGAAAATGTATTCATCACGCCCGAAGTTGAGTTAACTATGGAAATCACTAGGAAAGAAGTGTTCAGGGATTCTGAGCGAGATTATGACCCGGTTGAAGAGGAGATAACGACTCATACTTTCACTGGCGGAAAGTTCGATATTCCAATCAAGATGCCTTCGTACCAAAACGAATTCAACTATGAATTCAGATTGATCAATCTACCACTAGGGGCTGAAGATTTGACCACCGCATACTGCTTTGGTTCAGTCATCAATGGTTGTGGCAAGTTTGTCATCAAAGTTGATGATGAAGCACCAAAACTAGTGTTTGGTTCATGGGCTGCATCTCGTGGAGAAACTGCATCGAGCGGTCTCGACCCTGAACTATTTGACAAGATGCCAACCTCTACCTATCACTGCGTTGATGTATCCAGTCAAATCGAAGAGCGAGGTAGTCTTGCAGAGGATGCTACCACGCTTAATTGGATTTACTATAACGGCAACCCAGAGGATGGCAATGTTTGGAACGTTTATCAAAATAATTACGGCACTACTCCGCTATCAGCGCCTCTCGACTTGTCAGCGGGAAGTCTTGGATACATTCGTGCTTCAGCAGACTGTGTTGATTTGTGGCCGGTAGGATTTGGCCAATTTGATGTGACTGAGACAAATCTAAACGCACCAGGATTGGTAGTAAATCTGGTAATGTGGGTTGAAACAGTTGATGGCGCAGGCTCACCAATCATTGGTGCAGGACGTTATTTCGATGATGGCTCTGCAGTTGGCATTGAAGGTAATGACAATGATGGCCAGGATAGTTCTACCTATATCCTTGAATTTGAGGGTAGTAATTTTGAGGTAAGAAATACGAGAACAATCCCGGATTCCCCTGAAGTTGGCGATAAGATTACCTTTGAGGTAGAACTTGTCAACTCCGGAATTCCCGGAATTGCCGATTTGGAAATTAAATCCGTCACCAATAATCAACCACCGGTATTTGAGGGCTACATAACAAGCGAGATTATTGGTCAAGATCAAGCTCAGTGGGTGTCAATCGAATTAGAGGAATTCACTGATGCAACCACCGGTATGTACTACATTGTCTATGATAACGAAACCAAGGATATATTGTTCAATGGTAAAGAAGAGGGTAAAACCTTCAACGTTAAGGTTGCTAGTTCAACTGATGGTGGATTCTCGACAGGCCTGATAGTAATTATCCTAGTTGGCGTAATAGCTATTCTTGCCGTTGTGGTTGTGGTGATTTCACGCAGAAACCGTGAGGACTTGGATGATGAATTTGACTACGATTATGATGATGACAAATCATACGCTTCGATACCTGAACAGACCCAGACATACTCTGCACCCTCTGCAGCAGTAAGTCCCGAGATGGCCGAGGCGCTGGAGAAATTTAATTTCTGAAGCCAAGAAGAAATCCAGGGTTACTTCGACCAAGGATGGAGTGTTCAGCAACTTGAAGAATGGCTTGAAAATCAATGAGTGAGTCATAATGACTTCTAGGATCGGCTGGAAAGACCTGATTTGGGAAGACCCAGAAGGTGGCAAAATTGTTCTGCACGGGACTATCCCTACAGTGGTCTATCCCCGCAAATTACGTCCGTCGATTGAATGGCATGGAATAGGGTTGTTAGAATCCGATGAAGTGGTTGAATTATGGGAGCAGGAAGAAAAAGATGAGGCAGAATCTAGCGGCGTTAACCTCGCTCATGGATTGGTTTCTGGTGGTACAATGGGCATATTTCTCGAAGAGGTTACGCAGCTCGACGAAGTCAACTCTGGACGATTTCCCGATCCCGAACCACGAAGAGTTCACAGGCTTGCTCAACGCCACAACCGACCGGTGTTCTTTATTGAACCAGAATTAGATGATGAGGATTGGGAAGCGCACATGATTGCGGAAGCGAAGGAAGTGTCCCGGTGGAAGAAGTTACTCGCTTTGGTAACGGTTGGCAAAAAATGGCGCAAGAGGGTGAAGCAGAATATTTTCGAAGCGGAAAAACCACCAAAAGGTGTAACCGCTAATTTATCTTCTGCCGCTGTATTATGTGCGACTTGGTGGGACCTAAATGAATGGCTGATTGGTGAGAAGATTGCAGAAAATCGCGATGTTCGTTATGCAGCTAGATTGAGAGGGGCGCTTGAAGAATTAAGAAATGACTACGGTAAAGAGGCGGTCTTACTGGTGCCACTGTTCCTACCCTGGCGTTACACCATCTACAATCAACTGATTAAATTGCCAATTCCAGAGGAGAATTCATCAAACAAGACCTCTAGGCTAGACATGGAGGAGGAATGATGGCTGCAGGTGGAGTAGATGTCCGAGTCGAAAACCAGCTGGTGCGATTTGTTCCTACGGCCCCAGTCGACCACGATGCAGTAATATCTCAGTTAGCCGGTCAAAAGAATGGAAATATTGTAATCAAGGCGTTGGAGAAACCCCGTGCAACTATCATCATAGATGAGGCTGGCAGAATAGTCGTACACGGTACACACAGGGTTGAGGCAGCCCGTGCTGCAGCGAAGGAACTTTTACTTAGATTGGGTTTAGACGATAGTGGATTACAAACTGAGTTGGGTCCTGTAATTGCCTCCTTCAATTTTGATTCTGGAGTGGCTGTAGAGTCAATGAACAAGGAGTTCACTGGTGGTAGTTCAACCTATGATCAAAGGCTAGGCTGCGCAATAATTCAAGACACTAGGCACAATTTGAAACTATATGTTTGGGGCAATGGTAAGTGTGTGGTGAGCGATGCCAGACATCCGAATATGGTTGCCATGTCTGCAGTATTCTGGAAAGGAAAGCTGCAAGAACACAATCTATTGTTGTGAGTGGTAAAATGACAAATCATGGGCTTGCGTGGCAAGGGCCAATCCTTGATAACCACTTTCACCTCAATCGCAATGGCAGATACCTCGATGCAGCGAGGGATTTCAAAAAGGCCGGGGGCACCAATCTAGTGTTGATTCACTGTCCTGATTTCTCCTCACCACCAACGACAAGAGAAGGTCACAGAATTACATATCAAAACACGATTGAGATGGCAGAGTCAGTACGCCGTGAAGTGGGCCTTGGCGTAAGGGTAGTTCTAGGCCCACATCCCGCTGCCTTTGCACATCAATTCATCCAATGGGTCGAACAGGATGGTGAGGGCGGTAAACAGCAAGCAATTGACAATTATCGCTGTAGCATTGAGGAGGCAGTCAAGTTCTATCATGAAGGTAAAGCGCACGCAATAGGGGAGGTCGGTAGGCCGCACTGGAAAGTTAGCGAAGAGATTTGGGAATTATCCAACGAGTTGCTGCTTGAGACTATGAGTTGGGCAGCAGGTGACGGGTTTGCCTTACAACTGCACGTTGAGGGTGAGTTAGAATCAACCTACAAAGATATGGCCGAAATGGCGAGTAGAGCTGGATTATCACACGATCGTCTAATACGGCATTACTCTCCACCTAATGTGGATTCTTTGATTACTCAAGGGTTGACGCCTAGCGTGTTAATTGGCAAAGGAGCCCTCGACACATTGTTAGATTCTGCGCCAAGGTCTAGCCACGGATTCTTACTTGAGACTGATTATATGGATGATTTACGGAGGCCTGGCGCCGTACTTGGACCCAAGACTGTACCTAAACGCACTCAGCAACTAATTGCCGCCGGTATTGATGAAGAATTGATGTGGCGGGCACATGTTGATTTGCCCAATCGCTTGTATGGGGAAGAGTGAACAAATCATGGACATTTTTCCATCACATTCATCAATGAATGTTCATACCGATGACACGGTCACCATGAAGCGCACTGGGATAGCAATGATGCTTGTAGTGGTATTCCTACTACCACTGATTCCACACTCTTCCGCGCAAAATCCAGTATTTGGCGTGAATCTCGATTGTAATTCACCGGCAGAAATGGATGTTAGCCCAGCCGGGTATGCACCGGTAGAAATGACTTGCACAATCGAGAATACTGCAAGCGTGGGAGCATCAAAGATTGAGATTACTAATGAATGGAGTGGTGGAGCAACGGCCGATATGCTAGGTGCCACGGGAGAATATAGCGTTGAGGCTGGTGAAACTGAGGAATTCACCGTGACATTTAGTGGTACGACAAAACAATCATCCAGTAATAGTTATGATTTCGAGATCTTTGCAACGGTAACAGAATGGAATTCAATCCCGCTGAATGAACCGTTCCCAAGAGAAAATGACTCATTCTCTGATTCCTTAGAAATTGCTACTTATGGAGCAGTTGAATTAAGAATCAATGATGTCTCAACCAGAAAAGTAGATTCTGGCAGTGAATTCACCATCAATCTACAGTTCACCAATAAGGGTAATGACAACGACCGAGTCAGAGTAGATATCGCTAACCTCAATGACTTGAAGCAACAAGGATTCAGTTTCATAGGTTCTGAGTTTGTTGCAGAGGATTTGGCAATGGGCGCAACTTCTAGCATGCGAGAAATAAAAATTCTGGCGCCGAGTGATTTAGACGAAACCACTAATTTTGATTTTAGATTTCAAGCCAGTAGTACTAACGACGCAACTGCTGATTTGAGTGAAACAATGATTCCTGTGTCGGTCGAATCAACCCAATCATCTGGAACCTTAACCGGGGGCATCAGCGAGGTTGGTGAAGACGATTTGATGCTTTATGGTGCAATTGCAGGTGCAGTAATTCTCTTATTCTTGCTGTTAGGCGTGGTTTCCCGGTCAATCCGTAAGCGAGCTGCGAAGAAGGAAGACCAGCAGCCGACTATTGAACTAGATGAACCTGAACAGGATGAGTTTGATGATTTATTCAACGATTTAGATGACATTGATTTAGCAACCGATGAATTCGATGATCTACTTGATGAATTCTAATTTAGTCTAGCGATTCGCTAAAATCTGTCACCGTACATTTGTCGTATTTTCGATGGTTTTGACGGTAACAGTCAAAGAGCGAGTGTGGTCTGCTACCTTTGTAATAGGTGGTAGCGCGATGTTGAACCTGAGTGGAAAGACGGCATTCATTTTCGGTGTTGCTAGTGAGGATTCAATCGCTTGGGCGATATGCAAGATGCTCGCTGAGAGTGGTGTTACTCTATACTTAGGCTATCAAAAGCGCTTTCGAAGTAGGATTTTTCAATTAAAAGATAAATTGCCACAAATTGCTGGTTTTTACCCCCTCGATGTTGCCAACGACGCGACAACAAAGGAATTCTACGATGCCTTTAGTGCCGAAAATCCCGGTAAAAAGGCAGATATTATGATTCATGCAATTGGATTTGCACCAAGAACCTGCTTCGATAGACCTATTTTATTTGTCGAGGATCAAGACATTAATACTGCAATGACTATTTCTGCCAACTCATTACAACGCTGTCTAAAGTTTGGCCTCCCGTACCTCAACCCAAACTCCTCAACAATTACTCTCACATATGCGGCATCGAACAGATATGTTCCGTCTTACGGCATAATGTCAATGGCGAAGGCTGCTTTGGAGTGCTGGACACGAGAATTAGCCTGCCATCTAGGACCTGAAGGCCACCGAGTTAATGCGATTTCTTCGGGACCAATTCGAACGATTGCGGCCTCTGGAATACCGGGTTTTGAAAATATCCTAGACCATGTCGAACAGAATGCTCCGTTGCGAAGAAACGTCAATCAAGACGATGTTGCTGGCGCAACCTTGTGGTTGGCAAGCCCATTGTCCAGTGGAGTAACTGGTCAGTGTATCTATGTCGATGCGGGTTACTCAATAACCATGGTTCCAGAAACAATAATGAATAATTGAGGTGGTAATCTGAATATTACAACAGCAGACGGAAAGGTTGCTGAAGGGTTGGAACAAGGCAGATTTGAACCGATAGCCGTAATTGGTCTTGGAGCGTTGATGCCAGATGCTGGTGATATCAATCAATTTTGGCAGAACATTAAGCAGGCGAAAGTTAGTATCAAGAGCGTTGAACAAGAAAGATGGCCCGGAAAAATAGAAGATTTTTGGAAACCGGGGGAGCCGGGTAATATCGAAGAGGGTTATACCTATTCGAAGATTGGCGCATTCGTCGAGAATTTTGAATTTAATTGGCGTCGCTGGCGCCAACCACCGGGAACGCTTGGTCAAATTGACCCTTGTCAGTTGTGGGCAGTAGAAGTCTCAGCTGCGGCTCTAGAGCACGCCGGTTATGATGGCGAGTCAAAGGATTTTGATCGTTCCAGGTGTGGAGTCATCTTTGCCAATGCTTTGGGCGGTGAAAATCGAAATCTATCCAACATCCGAGTTTGGTCTAATCACACCAAGAATGTGGCGATTAAGCACGGTTTGCCACAGGAAAATGCTGATGAGTTCAAAGCTGAATTAGTTGAGCGCAGTCCGAGAATTGATGAAGACACTATGCCGGGTGAATTGGCGAACGTAGTTTCGGGAAGAGTCGCAAATTTACTCAACCTACAAGGTCCAAACTATGCTACGGATGCCGCCTGTGCCTCGTCAATGGCCGCAATTTTAGATGCCTGTCGACTGTTACAAAACCGCCAGGTTGAC
>MDTC01034885.1_pt1 | contig 23370 bp, 19 predicted proteins | sample 811181 | NCBI WGS metagenome assembly MDTC01 (sample SAMN05326644, study PRJNA326480) | marine metagenome | isolation source: seawater | place: Pacific Ocean: North | collected 2011 | reverse complement strand
TTGCTACGGCCCCTTCGGTCGCCCCACTCCGTGGGACGATCTCGGCGTTCTAGCAGACCTCCGGTCTCGCTTCGCGGCCCGGCGGTCCGCTAGCGCGGCGCGCCCGTACACCCCTCGGGCAGCTCGACCAGGTCGTCCTCGGCGCAGGCGCGCACGGCCTGGAAGAGCCCGTCACCCAGGTCGTCCAGGGCGACCAGGCCCGCCGGCAGATCGCTGAACCGGGGCTCCCAGGTCAGCACCACCTGGCCGGCGTCGTTGTCGACGACCACGGTGCGAGCGCCGCCATCGGCGCAGTCTGGACAGCCGTAGGTGTGGTCCTGGAGCTCGCCGCGCAGGGCCTCCTCGGCCTCGGCGAGCTTGGCCAGGCCGGAGGCGGTGAGCAGCACGTCGTTCTCGTGCACGCCGCCATCGACGTGCTCCACCTGCCCGTCCACGGCGGCGGTGCCGTCGAAGCCGAGCACGGTCGTGCACCAGCCGGCGCACTCGCCGAAGGTCTCCTTCATGCTCACGACCTCGGCCGGGCCCTCGTTGCCCGTGCAGGCGGCGAGGCTGGCCAGGATGGACGCGAGCAGGACCGCGCTCGACGTGAACCGCATGATGTCTCCCTTCCGTACCCGCGATCCCCTATCCCAATGAACCCGCGCTAGGGTGCGCTCCGTCCCGGAGGTCCCCATGCGCCCCCTCTTCGTCCTCGCGCTGACCGTGCTCGCCGGTGGCTGCAGCCTGCTCGAGCCGTCCGCGCCCTCGACCGCACCTTCGCCCACGACCCCGACGCCTGCCGCGCCTGCGGCAGCCACCCCGGAGTCCGCCCCGGCGAAGGCCGCCAAGCCCCCGGGCGACGGGTGGACCGACCTCGGCGGAGGCCGCTTCGTACGCGCTTCTTCGACCCTCTCCAGCAAGAACGACCTGTACGTGCCCGCCCACCTTGTGGACGGCGACCCCAAGACCACCTGGGTCGAGGGCGCCTCCGGTGTCGGCCAGGGCGAGTGGATCGAGCTGTGGCTCGCCGAGCCGCGCATGGTCGACGCCCTGCTGCTCCGCCCCGGCTACGTCGCGTCCCTGCCCCAGCTGATCAAGAACGCCACGCCCAAGGTCCTCGGCGTGCAGGTCGGCGACGAGACCTTCGACGCTCCCGTCCTGGGCATGGCCTTCAGCACCACCGACGCCGGCCTGGAGGAGGAACCTCACCTCACCGACGCCACGGGGATCGACGACTGCCGCCTCGAGGAGGATGACAACAACCTCCTGCCCCGGCTGCTGTTCCTCGGCCCGGCCCGTCCGGTGCAGCAGGTCAAGCTCACCATCCGCGAGACCTACAGCCCGGGCAAGGACCTCGACACCGTGCTGTCCGAGCTGACCCTGGTCGGTCCCGACGACACACCTGCGGAGGTCGCCCCGCTGCTCACGGTCCTGCGGGCGCTGGACGCCGAGACCGTCGACGGCGCCCGCATCGCGCCCGACGCCCGGGTCGCCCTGCTCGGGGAGCCCCGGGTGACCCTGATGGAGCGCTGGAAGGGCTCGGTCGGCTCCGCGACGCCGGAGTCGATCCTCACCTTCGCCAAGGCGTCCAACGCGGGCGGTCTGCAGCGTGCCTTCGGCGCCGTCGAGCCCCTCGCCGACGGGAGCGTGCGCTTCACCGGTGGCGCGATCGCGGGCGACGGGGACGGCGAGTGGATCGAGGCCTACCCGGTGCTCGAGCTCGACGGCGAGGGCCGGATCACCCTGGCCACGGACGCCATCCGCTTCGACGGCGCGCCGGGCTGCCACCGCACCTGGGGCACGGACGTCCAGCGCTGACTATTCGAGGATCAACGCCCCGCGCTGGCTGTTCGGGTCGAAGGACTCGCTGACCGACGGCAGGGTCCACAGCGCGTTGGGCACGGTCCAGGTCTGACCGGCCACGTTGATGAGCGTCACCGACCACACCCCGGCCGGGATGCGCTCCAGATCCGCCACCCCGTCGGGACCGCTGAAGTCCGGCGCGACCACCTCCTCGGTGCCGTCGGGCAGGATGTGACGGGCGGCGGGGACCCAGACCAGCTCGAGCTCGTTGAGGGGGGTCGGCTGGTTGAGGGGCACGTCCCCCATCCAGACCGGCGCGGGGAAGTGCGCCGCCTGCGCCACCCACTGCCCCTCGCTGGGGTCGGGGGCGGCGATGGTACCGTCTTCGTTCAGGGTGCCCTGGTACTGCAGGATGACCCGCGGCCACGCGTCCATCGCCGCCGCACCCAGGTCGGGGTGGGGGTCGGGCTGCCCGTCGAGGTCGCGATCGTAGACCGTGACCCAGAAGCTCGTGCCGCACGGATCGCTGCCGTCGAAGGGGCCGTCCAGCACCAGCATGGGCTCGACGGACTCATTGCCGTCGTCGTCCTCGACCACCCGGCCCGACGCGATCCCGGTCGCCGCCAGGCGGAAGGTCAGGGTCTCCCCCACCAGGAGATCCGACTTGGTGAGAGTCGGGCTTCCCCCCTGGAAGACGAAGGCCGGGCGCTCGATGGTCGCCTCGCGCGCGACCAGTACGGACAGGCCGTCGACCCGGGTGTTCTGGGAGACCGACACCGGGGCCAGCTGGCCGGTCTGCAGGTCGGTGACGTGGGCGCCGCTGATGTCCCCGCAGGTCGCCCCGCCGGTCACGGCACTGTAGGGCGGCAGCGGGTAGAAGTCGCCGTCCACGTCGGCGAGGGCGGTGACCAGCACGTCCATGTCGGGCACGCCGGCCAGCCCGAGGTCGAACGGGGCCTCGAACAGCCCCGCCCCCGACGTGCTGAACGCGCTGGCCGGCACGACGCCGAAGGTGAGCGGCGAGCCGGTTCCGAGCGGTGGCGGCGGATCATCGGCCGCGTAGACCAGGACGAGGGTGGTGGCCGGGGCCTCGAGGCCGTCGACCAGCACGGTCCCCGAGATCCGCGGCGGCGCGAGGTAGGGCTCGTCGGTGTCGACGGGGGCCTCGTAGTCGCAGGCCGACAGCGCGAGCACGAGGAGGGCAGGTAGCAGGCGGTGCATGGCTGGTCCCCTCAGAAGCGGTAGCTGACGGCGCCGAACACCCGGGGAGCCAGACGCTGGCCCTTCGGATGCTCGCGGTAGCGGGTGGCGAAGCCGGCCAGGTTCCAGCCGACCAGCGAGATCTCGAGGTCGTCGTCGGCGAACGGCCGCCCGGCGACCCGCGCGGTGGCGATGAGCCGCGCCGGGATGGGATCATCGACCGGCACGACCGTGCCCGACGCGTCGAACTCGCGCAGGGTCCACGTCTGCGCCGACAGGAAGTAGGCAGCACCAGACACGTCGATCCGGTAGGGCGAGCGGTACTGCACCCCCAGGTTGGCCTTCACCAGCGAGGGCGAGCGGTCCTGGCCCAGGGACGAGGCACCCGGCGACTCGACGAGCACGGCCTGCACGGTGATGTTCGCGAAGATGTCCAGGCCGTCCAGCGGGTAGACCTCGCCCTCCGCCTCCAGACCGACCCCGTGGTAGACGTCGTCCTGGTTGATCCATCCGGTCTCGCCAGCCACGAACCCGGCCTGTTCCTCGTCCAGCGGCTCGTTCACCGGGGACACGTCCGACAGGCCGATCAGCTTGGTGACGCGGTTGTAGTACACGGTCACGTCGGCCTGGTGGTACAGCGTCGACTCGTCGTGGTAGCCGGACTCGATGGTGAGGATCCGCTCGGGCACGAGCTGCCTGGACCCCACGTCCCGGACGTAGATGCCATCGACGTCGGTCGGGATCGCGGTCTGCATGTACGACTCGACCAGGGTGGGCACGCGGTACGCCGTACCGCCGGAGACCCGCAGGGCGCGGTCCTCGTCGATGCGCCAGATCCCCGCCAGGCGCGGCGAGATGGTCTTGGTCAGGTCGATCGCCTTGAGCGGGTGGCGATCGACACGGAGGCTGCCGACCACGCGAAAGTCCCCGTAGGAAGCCTCTTCGTTGATGAAGGCGGCGAAGTGGTCCTCGTCGATGTCATCGCTGAACAGGTAGCTGAAGTCGTCGATCGCCTTGCGCCGGTAGGCGACGCCGCCGTTGATCCGGTGGGTGACGTCCCCGGTCTCGACCGTGCCCAGGGCCTCCAGCTCGGCGTCGACAGTCTGGGCGACGAAGTCATTGGCGGTGAGCCGCTCGGCCTCGGCCGGGCTCGCGACCCAGGGGCCGGTGCTGCCGACGACGCGATTGTAGAAGACCCGGGCGTGCACGGGACCGTAGGAGGCGTCGGCCCGGGCGTAGGTGTTGACGCTCTTGCGGCCGAAGTCGCCCAGGGCGCCGATGTTGTAGATCTCGGCCTGACCGTCGACGTAGCCGCCGGACAGGGAGACGAAGCCCTCGCTGCCCACCTTGCGGTCGATGCGGCCGTGGGCGCGGACGGCGCGGGCGCCCACGTCCTGGTCCTTGTCGGGGAAGAAGCTGACCACCGCGCTGCCGTCGCCCACGTCCTCGGGCTTCTCCCAGCGGCCGTGCTGCCGGTAGCCGGCGGAGAAGCGGTAGGCAGTCTCGCCGGCTCGCCCCGAGGTCATCGCGGTGCCGCGCAGGTAGCCGGGGCCGCCCGCCTCCACCCGGACCTGGGTCTCGGGCCGCTCGCCGGGGGCCTTGGTGATGATGTTGACCACGCCGGTCACCGCGTTGGCGCCGTAGACCGCGGAGCCCGGACCCCGGATGACCTCGATGCGCTCGATCTCTTCGAGCACGATGGGCAGCGCACCCCACTGGGTCGTGCCGATGAAGTCCCAGTACACGGTGCGCCCGTCGATCAGCACCAGGACCTTGTTGTTGAGCTCGCGGTTGAACCCGCGGATCGAGATCTCCGGCTGGCCCGCCGCCATGCTCATCACGTCGACGCCGGCGACCCGACGCAGGAGCTCGGGCACGTCGGTGGCGCCGGACAGGCGGATGTCCTCCTCGGTCAGGACGGACACGGTGGAGGGCGAGTCCAAGGGGTCCTGGCCATAGCGGGACGCGGTGACGACGACCCTTTGGTACGCATCGTCCTGGAATCCGCCTCCATCCCCGTCTCCCATCGACGGGCCGGTGCCTTCCCCACCGGTGCCTTCGCCCCCGCTGCCCTCACCCGTCCCGCCGCCGGTGCTCGGGCGCTCGGCGACCTTCTCCGCGAGGGCCTCCAGCTCGGCGGCGATGGCGCGCAGGCGGGCGATCTCGTCCGCGGCGAGCGCGGTGCCGCCACCGTCTGTCGCCACGACGACCGTGGCCTGCCGCTGGGCGATCTCCTGCTCGATCTCGGCGATGACGGCATTGACCCGATCGGCACGCTCCGGCGCCTGCACCAGGAGCTTGCGGTACCAGATCAGCGCGTTGTTGAGGTCGCCCTTGCGTTGGTAGGCGTAGGCGATGTTGTAGGTGGTCGCCGGGTGCTCGTAGATGGCGTCCGCTTCGAGGAACAGGGCGAGCGCGTCGTCGATGTCCCCCGAGCGCGCGAGCTCGAGACCCTGCTGGAAGCGGCGGCGCGCGTCGTCCTGCGGGTCGGCCTGGGCCGAGAGGGGGACGAGCAGCGCGAGGGCGGCCGCGAGGGCGACGACCAGCCTCCCCCGGGAAGGCCTGGTCTCGAGTCCGGCAAACGGGTTCGCGGACCGACTGTGGCGCACGATTCCTCCACGTCCACGCCGGACCCTACTGCATGTCATCCCACTCCATCCAGCCGTCGGTATCCTCGGCCCCGTCGGCCTGCTTGTTGCCCGTGGCCGCCGTCGTGCCGGCGCCGGTGCCCGCCGGGTCGGTCTTCGCCGCCGTCCCCGTACCCCCCGTGCCCGATGTGGGGTTCCGCTCGGCGGTGTTCTGGCCGCCGCTCGCCTTGGTCTCGGTGCCGGTACCGCCCGTCGATCCCTGGCGCGCCTGCGTGCTCCCGGACGTCCTGCCGGCGCGGCCGCCGCTCTGGGTGCCAGCCTGACGACCCGTCGCGGTCCCGGTCGAGGCCGTTCCCTCGTCCCCGCTCGTGCTGCCGCCCGCCTCTTCGCCTTGTCCACCCTCGTCCGTGCCGCCCTGCCCCTCGTCCGCCGCCACCCGGGTGTCCGGCTCTTGCGCGTCCTCGCCACCCGCCTCCACGTCGTCCGCGGAGCCCGCGTCGTCCCCCGCTTGCCCGGACGTGGTAGCGGCACCGGCGTGCACTTGATCGTCGAGGGGCTCGATGGGGATGGACGTGCCGGAGGGACCGGTCGGGACCAGGAAGGAGCCCGCGACCACCCCTGCGCAGAGGATGGCGGTCAGCGCGACCACGGCACCTCCGCCCAGCAGCGCCCAGCGGGCCGGCGAGGACGAGCGCGCCTCGGGGACGAAGCGCTCCAGGGTGACCTGGGAGCGGGACACCGTGCGGTACTGATCCGGCGAGACGTTGAGGAAGAAGGCGATCGCCTCCTGAAGCTCCTCCATCGTCTGGAAGCGATCCCGCGGGTTCTTGGCCAGGCAGCGGCGCACCACGTTCTCGAGCCCGTCCGGCACCTCCAGATCCGGCGAGACCGAGAAGAAGGTGGGGGTGGGCTGGTTGAGGTGGGCGATCATGGTCGCGGTGCTGTTGTTGCCGTGGAAGGGGTAGGTCCCGGTCAGGCAGCGGAAGAGCAGCACGCCCATGGCGTAGATGTCGGTGCGGCCGTCGACCGTCTGGCCGCGGACCTGTTCGGGTGCCATGCAGTGCGGCGAGCCCAGGATCAGCCCGTTGCTGGTGATGGTGACGTCCACCTCGGTCAGCTTGACGAGGCCGAAGTCCACGACCTTGACCAGCTCATCCCCGTCGTCCGTCTCCGTGATCAGCAGGTTCGAAGGCTTGAGATCGCGGTGCACGACGCCGCGGCGGTGGGCGTAGCGCAGGGCCTCGCACACCTGGAGCAGCAGGTGCAGGGTCCGCTCCACGGTCATGGGACCGTCGCGCAGCAGATCCGTCAGCCGGTTGCCGTCCACGAACTCCATGGCCAGGAAGACCTGGTCATCGTCGAAGTCACCGTGGTCGTACACGGTCACGATGTTCGGGTGGTTCAGCTGGGCCAGGGTCTCGGCTTCCAGGCGAAAACGCTCATGGAAGGAAGCATTTTCGTCCGAGTCCGGCGGCGGCCGCAGGATCTTGATCGCGATCCGGCGGTTCAGCTTCACCTGGTGCGCCCGGTACACCGCCGCCATGCCACCGCGCGCGATCAGCGACTCGATCACGTAGCGGTCGGAGATGGTCTTCCCGGCGAGTCGGTCCTTTCGACCGTCCGAACCCACCGATGCACGGTTGGAAGGCAAGGTACTGTGCTCCAGCGATCCGGATCGTAGCACACCAGACAGCGATTGAACCCCGGCAAGCTGCGTAGGAGTCGATCCGTCAGTACGGATCCGGCGCCGGAGGTTCCCTCGCGGTTAGCGTGGGGGCCCCCAAGGAGAACCCCGTGGCTCGCAAGAACCCTCCCGGCCCGTGGACGGTCCGACTGGAGATCGCACCCGGACTCGAGGACGTCCTGCTCGAAGAGATCGAGGAGCTGGGCGTGCGCGAGGCGCGCAAGGACACGGGCGGGGTGGAGGCGCGAATGGACGCGGCCACCCTGCTCTATGTCCAGCACAACAGCCGCATCGCATCGCGGGCCACCATCCGCCTGGCGCGGGTGCAGGCCCCGTCGCTTCAGGGGCTCGCGGATCGGCTGCGCAAGCTGCCCTGGAAGCTGTACGCGGTGCCCCACCAGCCCCTGCAGATCGACGTCAGCTCCACGAAGAGCAAGCTCCGGCATCGCAGCACGACCTCGTCCAAGGTCGAGCTGGCCATCGGGGATGCGCTGAAGGGTCCCAGGCTGCCGAGCAGCAAGCGGCCCCCGCGCGAGCCCCTGCGGGTGGGCGTGCGCATCGAGAACGACATGGCGGACATCCGCATCGATGCGTCGGGAGAGCTGCTCCATCGCCGAGGATGGCGCAAGGACCCCGGGCGGGCTCCCCTGCGGGAGAACCTGGCGGTGGCCATCCTGCGGGCGTCGGGGTGGCGGCCGGGGGAGCCGCTGGTGGATCCGATGACCGGATCGGGCACGTTTGCGGTCGAGGCCGCCCTGTGGACCCTGGGTCGGGCCCCCGCCGCCCACCGGGAGCTGGCGTGCGAGCGCTGGCCGTGCTGGCAGGGCGTGTCTCGCAAGCAGCCACCGCGCACGGCGGATCCGGGCGCGGTCATCCTGGCGACCGATCGGGACGCGCGCACCATCGCCCGCGCGCGCACCAACGCGGCCCGGGCCCGGGTCGACGCGCGGGTCCGCATGGAGCAGGTCCAGCTGTCCGACCTCGAGCCTCCCGCCGAGCGCGGGCTCGTGGTCATGAACCCGCCCTGGGGAGATCGCCTGGGCGACCCGAGCCACGCCCGGGTCCTGCACACCCGCTGGCGCGACCACCTGCGCACCAGCTGGCCGGGCTGGCGGGTGGCGGTCCTCGTTCCGGACGAGGGCTGGGCCAGCAGCGTGTGGCGCCCCGATGCGCGCAGCGTCGCTGAGTTCTCCAGCGGCGGGACCAAGGTCCGAACGTGGCTGTACGAGCCTTCCTGAGCGATCGGTACGGTCGTGGCAAGATGGCGAGCATGGCAGGCACCACTCCATCGATCTGGCACTCCTTCCGACTGGTCAAGGCGGGCCGCGGCGATCCGCGAGTCGCCGCTTATGGCGGTCATCCGCGGGGAATTCGCGCCCAGGACTGGCCCCGCTGCAAGATCTGCGGCAACCCCATGTGCCACATGGCGCAGATCGACGCCGGCCCCTGGCTGGACCTCGGCACGTTCCAGCGGATGTCCTTGTTCATCTGTCACGCGACCGGCGGCCGCTGCGAGGACTGGGATCCGTGGAAGGGGGCCAACACGGTCCTCCTCCATCCCGTCAAGGACGACAATCTCTACGATGGCCCGCCCACGGTCCGGGTGTACCGGCGCATCGCGCTGACCGTCAGCCGCCCCAAGGACGAGGGTGAGCTGATGCGCCAGGTCGACGAGCGCGGCCTGCCGCTGGAGCAGGCTCTGAAAGCCCTTCGTCACGACAAGCTCGGCGGGGGCGCGGTCTGGCTGCACGGCGACGCCACCCCCACCGGCGCCCGCAGCCGTCCCATGCGCCTCATCGCCCAGCTGACCACCGATCTGGTGAAGTTCGACATCACTCCGGACGGCATGGCCTACGTCTTCTTCGACGACGACGCGCCCGACGGGGACGCCCGCCTGCTGTGGCAGGGCCAGTAGGTCGATCCGAGCGGCGGTGCGGTCGGCGACGAGGCCGCAGACAAGCCGGATCTGACGAATTCTCGACGGATCCGGCGAGAAGCGCTATCCTCGGCCCGCTCCACATCTGGAGCCGTTCTGGGAGCCTCTATGTTCCACCGCTCTGTTCTCCTCGCCGTGGCCGTCACCGCCCTCCCCCTCACCGCCGTCGCCGCGGACGAGTACGGCAGCGAGCCCGCCGAGGTCACGTTCCAGCACGACTTCGACGCCTTCGACGCGGTCGAGTTCGACACGGGCTCCCTGCCCGCGGGCAGCCCCCTGGCCGTGCGCTTCTACCTGGCCAGCAAGGGCGGCACCTACGCGACCATGGACGCCGTCAGCGACGTGACCTGGCCCGAGTCCCTGACCCAGCGCTGGACCGGCATTCCCGACAGCGGCTACCTCGAGGTCATCTGCGATCTCGAGCTCGCCGCCCAGGTGACCTTCGATCTGTGGGGCTACAAGGGCGCGTACGACGTGTGGAGCGAGACGCTCTACCTCGAGGCCGAGAAGATGTTCCAGCCCCTGCTGCTGGAGGGTGACGGTCAGGCCCGCGTCGAGGCGCGCGCGGACGGAAAGGGCATCGATCCCTACGAGATCGAGATCCCGCTCTTCGCCGGGCTGGAGCTGCAGGTCGTCATCGAGGTCTTCCCCCGGGCCACCGCCGCCCTCGCCTCGGGCCGCATCGAGACCGAGGACACGGTCCTGACCAGCGTCGAGAACGGCGTGCTGCACGACGTGCCCGAGTGGACCCCCGAGATCCTGGAGCTGACCAGCACCTACGTCGCCCAGATCGACGCCGCGCTGGAGGTGGTCATCCAGCCCAAGCTGGAGATCTGCGCGCCCATCTTCGGCTGCTTCCGCGTCGCGAAGTTCGACATCCCCATCCCGCTGGTCGACGACTCGCTGGAAGAGGCGTTCAAGCCGGTCAACTACGGCCACCCCCTGCCGGTGCTCGAGGCCCCGGTCACGACCCACCACTTCGGTGAGGTCGAGGTCGAGACCCTGGCCAACCTCCAGCTCCCGCTGACCAACGCTGGCCTGCTGGACCTCGAGGGCACCCTGTCCATCGAGGGCGACCCTGCCTTCACGGTCTTCCCCGAGTACATCCAGGCCAGCGCCGATCAGACCGACGGCGCCGTCGTCACCTTCGCCCCCACCGGCGAGGGCGAGCACGCCGCGATCCTGGTCATCACCATCAACGACCCCTCCAACCCCGAGCTGCGCATCCCGCTCGGCGGCACCGGCTGGGTCGAGCCCATCATCGTCGACGACGGCGACCCCGACGGCCGCGAGGGCCGCCTCTCCGGCGAGGTCCGCGGCTGCGGCTGTGACGCCAGCAGCAGCCCTAGCGGCGGGCTCGCGGTGTTCGGGCTGATCGGCGGGCTCATGTTCCTGCGGCGTCGGCGGAAGTAGAGACGGTCCGGGCTTCACGCCCTACCGCCTCCGGATCCCCACCAGCATCCGGTGGTCGATGATCTCGAAGCCGCCCTTCGCGTAGGCCTTGATCGCCGCATCGTTGCCGGCGGTGACGTACACCTGGGCGATCGGGACCCCGCGCTGGGCCCACCAGGCGAGGGCCGCCTTGACCAGGGGCTCGGACAGCCTGCGCCCTCTCGCGGCCTCGTCGACGTGCAGCCAGGACAGCACGCCCAGGGGCAGGCCCATGTAGGGATCGGTCCGGATCTCGGCGTAGATCGCGCCGATCGGCTGCTCCCCATCGCGCAGGACGCGGACGAGGGTGTCGTCACCGTCGGCCGCGGCGAGGAGCTCGGTCCACTCCTTCTCGATGAGCCTGCCGTCGCGGATGCGGGCGGCGATGTCGGCCTCGTCCCAGCCCAGGTGCCAGGCCTCGGACCAGCGGCGGATGTGCCAGGCCAGGTGGTCGCGGTGCCAGGGCCAGAAGACGTTGGCGTCGTCCTCGCGAAGCTCGGTCAGGACAGGATCTCCGGTCACGGGCGACGCCTCCGGACGATGAGCAGGCCCAGCAGGGCGAGCGCCGGGAGTCCACCGCCGGCCGGGCCGGAGCTGCAGGCGCAGCCCCCCTCCTCGGGAGGCAGCCGCCAGTCGACGGCGCAGCGTCCGCTGACGTTGAGGTCGCTGGCCGCGGCGAGCACGAGCAGCACCTCCCCCTCGGGCGGGGTCTCCAGGTGCGACCGCGCGGGCGTGGCGCCCTCCGCGACGACGCGGTCCAGCCAGACCACCGCACCGTCCTCGGGGGTGTCGAGGACCACGCCCAGCACGCCCTCACCGGCAGTACAGGAGACATGGGGCACGGTGCCCGGAGCCTCGTCGGCGGGACGGGAGAAGGTGTAGGTCACGCTGGTCCACGCGGGCAGGAGCTCGATCTCCAGGGTCGGCCAGTCCCAGACCTCCCGTGGTGCCTCGAAGCTGGCCGTGCACGAGGCGTTGCCGGCCTGGTACCCACCCAGCGCGCTCCGGTCCTCGCCCGCGCAGGCTGCCTGGTTGAACGCCGAGAACCGAGTGAACGCCTCCGCCACCCCGTCCCTGGCCGCGAGATCGAGCCCAGCAGCCCACTCCGGCTCCGCCTCCAGCGCCTCCCAGACGGCCCACGGCGGTGCGCCCTGATCCTCCTCCAGGAACTTGAACCACATCAGGCCGGCGTACTCGAAGCGGCCGTCGACATCGTCCAGGCGCCGGTTCGGCTCGCCGATGCGCTCGCCCCACAGCACGTTGGTCAGCAGCGCGAGGGTCACCTGGTCCGGCGCCGGTCGGTACTGCTCGTAGGTGGCGCTCGCCTCGTAGAGCCAGGCGTGGCTGTCCCAGGTGTAGCGGTACTGGGCGCAGTGCATGAGCTCGTGGCGCACGATCGACCGGGCGACCGTCTCGTTGTAGCTGCGGATGTCTGGGTCGAAGCGCACGAAGCACGACGCGCCGCCGGCCCCGTCCTCCGGGGTGACCGGGTTCGCGTAGCCGTTGGCGTCGATCGACACGAAGTAGGCGTCGATTGCGGCATCTCCGCCGGTGCCGTCGTCTCCCACCAGGCGCTGCCAGTCGCTCGACTCGAGGTGCGCTCGGACCTCGACCAGCTCCGCCTCCGCCCACTGCAGGAGCTCGGCGGACACGCGATCGGCGCCCTCGTCCGTCCAGTGCAGGCGAAACGCGCCCCCGTCGACGAGGCGGGTCTGGACCGGGCCGGAGAGCTTGGGTCGGGGGGCGTCCAGGTGGTGGCCGTCCTCGTCTCCGACCGGACCCGCGCAGGTAGGACCGCGGGGACCGACCGCACCGGCGACCAGCGAGAGCAGCAGCGGGATCATGGCTGCACTGTAGCCGCCTCGGCGGCGGTCGCGCGGGAGGGCGGGCGGCGGAAGAGCCCTCGGACGCCCCGGCCCATGGAGCGCCACTCGTCCGCGTCCCACAGGCACACGTAGAAGGCGAGGCTTATCATCGGGAAGGAGCCCACGTTCATGGTCAGGACCAGGGCGCCGTGGAAGACGATGCCGACCAGCGCGTAGATCGTGCGCACGTCCCACGCGTTGAAGGTGGCCCGCAGCCAGCCGCCCTTTTCGCGGGTGCCCCGGTAGATCAGCGCCAGCAGCCACACCGGCGCCGTCACCTCCCACACCCAGGTCACCGCCGTCCCCACCTGGGTCAGCGGGTAGAGCCAGGCGAAGAAGGACAGGTCGTACAGCTGCCAGCTGGGCTGCTGGAGGATGTAGTAGAGCGCGTCGAACTCACCGCCGGGCGTCCAGTGGGCGGAGAGCTTCTGCAGGCCTGTGGTCCAGTACATCAGGATCAGCTGGAACACGATGAGCCCGCGCGCCCACGCCGGCACCGGGCGACCGCGCCAGGGACGACCGCGGAGGATCCAGGCGTCGAGGGACCAGGTGGCCGTGGTCGGGGTCAGCACGCACAGCCACAGGGCGTTCTTGATCAGCAGGTCGTAGCTGCCGCCCGCGTGGGTGTTGATGTCGACGGCCATGTAGAGCTGAAGCAGGAGGAATGCCGTCAATCGGCCACCGAGACCCGCCATGAGCACCAGGCTTGCGACCACCGTGGCGACCGTGAGACCGGTCATCACCGGCAGGGTCGGTCCGCCGAGCTGCTCGACCAGCCAGGGCACGCGCTCGAACGTGCGGTAGCCGCCGTGGGCGACGTCCACCCACAGCACCTCGACCACCCCGTCGGTGAGCACGCTGCCGATGGACACGGCGATGGCGAGCCCCACCAGGATGCGGAAGAGGGCCAGGGGCTCGGCGCCCTCGGGTCGGAAGGCCCAGTCGGTCCAGCCGCGCAGCCAGGGGATCACGGCGCCTCCTCGTCGCCGGAGTCGCTCTCGTCCTCGTCGTCGACCGGCTCGCCCGGAGTCTCTCCGCGGAAGGGACCCAGCTGGATGATGCGGCTTCGCTGCCAGCGGATCTTCGGGCGCTCGCCGCTGCGCACCTGCTCGGGGGACAGCGAGCGATACGACGCGTAGCGGACCTGAAGCACCTCGGCGTCGGGGAAGTCGACCGCAGCATGCCTGGCGAGCCAGTCGCCCAGCTGTTCATAGGTCTTGGGGTACTTCTTGCCCCACCCGTAGCGGAACAGCACCGAGCGCATGCGGTCGTGGTCGAGCACGTGACCCATCCAGCGGTGGTCCGGGTCACGGGCTTCGTAGATCACGTACCAGACCTTCTCCTGGCGGATGCGGAGCTGGAAGCGGGACGGGTGCATGTGCGGCGCGACGAACATGCGCCAGGACTGGGCGGTCCCACAGCACTCATAGTACCGGTAGAACGGCTTCTTCAGCTGGTGGTGCGCCGACGCGTACGAGCGTGCGATGCCGTACAGCTCGTCCTGCAGCTCGCTCGAGGTGCCGGTCCAGCCGAACGCCCGAAGACGCTCGTTCCAGGCGTCGAACTCCGCCTGCACCGTCGGCTGCTTCCAGTCGCGGCGGTTCAGGCCACCGCCCGGCGAGGGGAACGCCATGATCGAGATCGCCACGATGTGCGCGACGATCAACGCGAGCACGATCCAGCGTCGCGCGGACTCGAGCCAGGGGGGCAGCGCCGGCAACCGTCTTCCTCCGTGGCCGCACCCTATCCCCGTGCGCCGGTTACGCCCCGAGCATGTTCGGAGGGACCATGCACAAGCTGTTTGTGGCCACGTTGGGAGTGGCCAGCCTGGCCAGCGTCGGCTGTGCGAACGCCAACCTCTTCACCGTCGAGGACGACATCGAGCTCGGCCAGCAGCTGAGCGACGAGATCGCCGCGAGCCCCGACGACTACCCCGTGATCGCCCGGGCCGATGCCCCCGACGCCTACACCGAGCTCGAGCGCATCAAGAACAGCGTGCTCTCGTCGGACGACATCGTCTACCGCGACGAGTTTGCCTGGGAGCTCAAGATCATCGACGACGACGAGACCCTCAACGCCTTCGCCGCGCCGGGCGGCTTCATGTACGTCTACACCGGCCTCATCCGCTTCCTCGACCGGGAGGACGACCTCGCTGGCGTCCTGGGCCACGAGATCGCCCACGCCGACCGTCGCCACAGCACCGAGCAGCTCACCAAGGCCTACGGCATCTCCGCCCTCATCGCGGTGCTTCTCGGCGATGATCCTGGTCTTCTCGCCGAGCTCGCCGCCGGCCTCGCCAGCCTGCAGTTCTCCCGCACCGACGAGTCCGAGGCCGACGCCTGGTCCGTCCGCTACCTCTGCGACACCGACTACGCCGCCAACGGCGCCGCCGAGTTCTTCCGCAAGCTCGACGGAGCCAGCGTCCCCGCCTTCCTGTCGACGCACCCGAACCCCGAGAACCGGGTCGAGGCGATCGATGCGCTGGCGTTGGAGCTGGGGTGCTCGACGGAGGCGTATGGGGAAGGGCGGTATCAGCAGCTGCTGGATGGGTTGCCGTAGGGGCGGGGAAGCGGTGGCTGTCGTGACGGCACTCGGCACAGAGACCCAGAGGCACAGAGGGATTCACAGAGGGCGTCCATGTGGGCCGGAGGTCAGGGGGTGAACGCGCGCAGGCCGATCAAGATGTCCTGGAGAACCGCGGTGGCCACGGCGTCCTCACTCACCAGGAAGCTCTGCCACGCCTCGGAAGCCGCGGACGCGGGCTCCGCGAGCGAGAGCAACCAACGGTGAGGCACGGCGTCAGGATCGTCATGCCGCAAGGCGGCCACGACTGCATCGAGTCGTCCAGCCTGTTCCCTTGAAATCAACCTCATCCGCCGGCGTAGTGCTGCTGCGCCCAGCCCGTCGCCCTCTCCGTCAGACCTCCGGTACTCCGCTTCTCCGTGGTGGAAGCCACCGTCCGCCGGCCCACGACCTGCCGTCTCCACCTCGATCCCCCCCAACCCGATCTCCCACTCCTCCCACCGCTGCTCCCCTCTCCGCCTCCACCGCCGCACGTCCACCCGCACGCCCCGCAGCTCCCCCCGCGCGATCCCAGCCAGGATCTCGGTCCCGATCGCGAACGCCAGCCTCGCGTGGCTCTGGGAGACGGTGCCGAGCACCTCGCGGTCCCGGACCAGCACCTTCGTCCAGACGTCGTGAGGGACGTCATCGCCGCTCAGGTGCTCGTTGCCCGCCTGGAAGGCCGCGAACTCGGCGGGCACCCGCAGGAGCCGGCGCACGCGGCCCTCACCCTGGCCGGCGACCATGCCGCCGCGGATCCGCACGGTCGCGGACCCGCTCTCACTCCGCAGCTGCACGTCGCGGCTGAACCAGCGGCTCTCCACCTCCACCGGGCCAGCGTCGCCGCAGGCGCAGGGGTCTTCGGGTCGGTCGCGGCCGCACGCGGGGCAGGGCCAGCCGGGTTCAGGAGGTCGCGTCATCGAGGGCGCGCAGGACGTCTTCGGTCGCCCGGAGGCGGCGCTGGCTCGCCTTGCGCTGCGCCTTGGGCTTGAGGAACTCGAGCACGAACAGCACCGTGAGGCCGGCGAGGGCGAGCACGAGGATGAGCACGGTCATCAGCGCCGGGTTCACCAGCGGTGCGGCCTGCTTGGCCATGCGCACGGTCATCACCAGCCCGTTGCCCTCCTCCAGCGTCGGGGGCAGCCGGCTCAACAGGGCGAGCAGGGCCAGGCCGAGCACGGTGATCGTGGCGAGGAAGGCGCCGATGACCGGGAGACGGTGGATCACAGCAGCTCTCCGTTCGGTGCGTCGCCATCGCCGGGAGCAGGCTGCTTCTCGGCGTCCTCCTCCTGGGAGTCGTGGAAGCGCTTGCGCAGGTGCAACGCCAGCTCTGCGCGTCGATCCTCATAGGCGCGCTCCAGCGCACCCAGGCCGATGATCCGCGCCACCGGGTACAGGATCAGGCTCGCGAGCCCCAGCGCCATCAGCGTGAACAGGCCTCCGAGCGGCCAGCTGGTCGAGCCGAGATCCCAGGAGAGCTGCCAGGAGAGCGAGGCGCGCCCGTCCTGGCCCGGCGAGGCCCGGTGCACCGCGGTGAGCCGCCACGGTCCGTCCTCCTGCACCCGGAAGGAGTGGCTCGCGACGCGGTTGGCGGGGCCGGAGCTCTCGTGCACGCAGCGGACCAGGGTGTAGGTGCGGCCCGACGGTGCCTCGGCGAGGAGCTCGATGCCCTCGCTGCCCGAGTCCAGGCTGCAGTCCACGTCCATCGTGTAGTAGCCCCACTGGGTCCGCATCGGCACGGTGCCGGTCACCTCCTCGACGACCACGTCACGCACGCCGAAGTCGAAGCGCGCCCAGCCCTCGGCGACCGACGTGTGGGCGGTCAGCACGCCCACCAGCAGGAACCCGCCGAGCGCGGCGCCGGTGAGCAGCACTGCGGCCGCCTGGGCGACTCCGCGAGCCAGGAATTGATTGCGGGCGCGGGCATGCCACAGGCGATCGTGCGCGTCGAGGATGCCGTCGTAGCCGAACAGCGCCCACATCGCGCGGTCCTCGACCGGCTCGACGCTGAAGCACCAGTTGTCGTCGTAGGTCGACTCGATGACGACCGTGCCCTCGCGGTGGGCGTCCAGCTCCACCACGTCCACGATGTCGCCCATGCAGATCCGCGAGGTCAGCTCGCCCTCGACGTAGAGCACCTTGGCGGACAAGGACGCGAGCACCTTCGCCGCGTGCCCGCCAAAGTGCACGGCGGGCACCTGGCGCGTGCGATCGACGAACTGCCCGTCCAGGGGCGGGTCCGGGTCGAAGGGGATGAGGATCTCGTAGTTACCCTCGCTCTCGCGGATCCGTAGATACTTGCCGTCGGCGGTGATCAGGATCCACTCGTCCCACATGCGCACACGACCGGCGGTCATGCTGGACAGGCGCAGGCGCCCGATCACCTGGATGACCCGCCGACCGAACGTGCCCTTGCTCCCCAGCTCGAGCAGTCCCTCCGGCCGATGGAGCTTCAGCGGGACGTGATCGATGACCGGCGCACCCGCGGCGAAGAGATCGTGCTGTGCACCACACGCGGAGCAGACGACGGACCGGGCGCGCCCAGGATGTACGACAGGCACGTCGACGCCACAGTCCTCGCACGCAAAGCTCGGTTGGTGACCCACTCACGCTCCTCGCCCGCATCGTACGACGCGCGGGCGACACCGCACAGCCATCCCCCTGACACCACCGTGCGAACCCGGCGGCCGTCGGGGCAAACCGCCCGGGAGGAAAAAATGCAGCACGCCGTGACGAATCTGCCGGACCCCATCGAGACCGCCGACGGACGCATCCAGGTGCACCTGGTCCCGTCGGTCAAAGACAACCTGATCTGGGTGATCACGTCGACGGACACCGACGAGGCCTGGGCGGTCGACGGCCCCGAGGCGGACGGCGTGCTCGCGTTCTGCGAGGCCCACGGCAAGCGCCTCGCCGGGATCCTGAACACCCACACCCACTGGGACCACATCGGGATCAACAAGAAGCTCGCCGAGCGCGGGCTGCTCGCCGGCCTGCAGGTCATCGGCTCGGCGGAGCCCAAGGACCCCATCCCCGGCCAGACGAAGCAGGTCCGCGACGGCGACACCTTCGAGCTGTTCGGTGAGACCGTGCGGGTCATCCGCACCGACGGACACCAGGACGGCCACGTCTCCTACGTGCTCAATGACGTGCTCTTCTGCGGTGACACGATGTTCGCCGGCGGCTGCGGCTACCTCTTCGACGGCCCGCCCCGCGCCATGCTCGACAGCCTGCTCCGCCTCGCCGCCCTCCCCGGCGACACCCGCGTGTGCTGCGCTCACGAATACACCGAGGACAACCTGCGCTTTGCGTGGTTCGTCGAGCCCGACAACGCCGCCCTCGCAGCCCGCATCCGCGACGTGTGGGCGATCCGCGCCGAGGGCCGCTGCACCGTGCCCAGCACCATCGAGGAGGAGCGCGCCACCAACCCCTTCCTGCGCCCCGGCTCCCCCACCCTGCGCGCCCGGGTCGCCGAGCACCTGCCCGACGCCGACGTGAGCGACGATCTCGGTTCGTTCACCAGCACCCGACTGCTCAAGAACGCCGGTCCCCACAAGCCGCTCGGCGACGAGCCCCTGCCCCTGCAGCCATGAGTCCGTAGCACCCGCTGCCGCTCGCGTTAGGGCCGAGAGGTTGCCCGATCCCCAGGGAGGGGACGGCGGAGGGGCCCGATGCACCGCATCGTCTCAGAGGAAGACCAGCTGCTCGAGCGGATCAGCCGCACCCTGCAGGAGCACCCGTACGAGACGCCGCCGTCGGAGCAGCCGATCGTCGAGGATCTGCTCCGCCTGCGCGCGGAGATGCCGGGCGCCAAGGAAGAGGACAAGGGCGCGCTCATGGAGCAGTACAACGCGCGCCTGGCGCTGCTGGAGCAGCTGCGGGAGAGCCGAGAGCGCCCTCGCGTAGACCCGGCGAGCCCCTACTTCGCCCACATGCGCCTGCGAGAAGACGGCCGCGAGCGCGACCTGTGCCTGGGCAAGGCGACCCGCCTGGACAACGGCATCCGGATCGTCGACTGGCGAAACGCGCCGATCTCCCGGATCTTCTACCAGTACCAGCAGGGGGAGGAGTACGAGGAGGAGATGGGGGCGAAGACCCTCGTCGGCGAGGTCGTGGCGCGCCGCACGGTCACCATCCACAACGGCGAGCTGCTCCGCATCGATGCCCCCGAGGGCACCTTCCAGCGCGAGGAGGGCGGCACCTGGAACGAGCGCGCACGGCCCAGGCCGAAGCTGCTGGGCGGCGAGGGTGCTGCGCTCCGCTACCACACCGACGGTGCCGGAACCGAGCGGCGCCTGGGCACCAACCTCGAGGGGCATCGCCGGCGGGCCGACAAGCGTCTGCCCGACGTCGCCGGCCTCATCGACCCCGACCAGTTCGAGCTCATCACCCGACCCGACTCCGGCTTCGTCGTCATCCGCGGCAGCGCCGGCTCGGGCAAGACCACGGTCGCCCTGCACCGAATCGCCTGGCTCGCCTACGAGGACGCGGCGATCAACAGCGGCCGTACCCTCTTCCTCGTCTTCAGCAAGGCGCTCCGCGACTACGTCGGCCACGTGCTGCCCGCCCTCGGCGTGCCCCGCGTCAAGGTGGACACGTTCACCGACTGGGCCCGCACCCTGCGCCGCCGCCACTTCCCCCAGCTTCCGAAGCGGATCCGCGAGGACACGCCCAGCGCCGTGCTCCGGCTGAAGTCCCACCCGCTGATCCTGCGCGCGCTCCAGGAACACGTCGCCCTGGAGGACGGCCCGTCCAACGTCGAGCAGGTCATCGACGACTGGGCCAGCGTGCTCATGAACGGCGCGCTCCTGACCCGGCTCATGGAAGAGGAGTTCCCAGGCTCGTTCTCTGCCATCGAGATCGAGAAGATCTCCGTGTGGTGCCGGGACCGCCACGAGGAGCTGGTCGCCTGGATGGAGGGCGATGACGAGGTCAAGCCCGAGCTGGACGAGGAGGATGACGCCCTGCTCCTGCGCGCCTGGCAGCTGCGGATCGGCCCCCTGCGCGACAAGGGCAAGCGCCCGCTCACCTACCGCCACGTCGCCATCGACGAGGTCCAGGACTTCACCCCGCTGGAGGTCCGGGTCCTGCTGGGCTGCCTGGACGCCCGCCAGAGCATCACCCTGGCCGGCGACACCCAGCAGCACGTCATGAAGGACGCCGGCTTCACCTCCTGGGCCGACTTCTTCCGCCACCTCGGCGTCGAGGGCACTGCGGTCGACACCCTGCGGGTCAGCTACCGCTGCTCGCGGCAGGTCGTGAAGTTCGCCATCGACGTGCTGGGCGACCTCGCCGAGGACGATCCGCCCCAGGTGACCCGAGAGGGCCCGCAGGTGGAGCTCTTCCGCTTCACCGACGCCGGCGCCGGCGTGGCCTTCCTGGCCGAGGCCCTGACCGAGCTCCTGCGCGAGGAGCCACTCGCCAGCGTCGCCGTGCTCACCCCCGACTCGACCAGCTCCCAGACCTGGTTCGAGGGGCTGCACCGCGGCGAGGTCCCGCGCCTGCGCCAGGTGGTCGACCACGAGTTCAGCTTCGCCCCCGGCGTCGAGGTGACCGAGGTGGCCCAGGTCAAGGGCCTCGAGTTCGACTACGTCGTGCTCGTCGACGTCGGCCCCTGGGAGTACCCCGACACGTCCGCCGCCCGCCGCCTGCTGCACGTCGGCGCAACCCGCGCGGTGCACCAGCTGTGGGTCATGACCTCGGGCGAGCCCTCGCCGATCGTGCGCGAAGCGATGGCCAAGTCTGCCGAGTGAGCGTCCGGGGGTGGCCGCGCCCGGTTAGCCCCGCACCATGCCCGATCTGCCAGTCAAAGACGAGGTTCGTGCGCTGGTGCGCCACGGCCGGGACGCGGTTGCCGCTGCGTCCGGGCTGACCGCACTCGTGTGGGTCACGACCCTGTCCGACTGGTTCCTGGGCGGCATGATCTCGACCTGGTCGGTGCGCCCCTGGACCCTGGTCGGTCTGCTCGGCATCCCGGTCATGCCCTTCGTGCACGGCGGGATCGCGCACCTGCTCATGAACACCCTCGCCGCCATCCCCCTGATGTTCCTCGCCGCCGAGCGCAAGGTCCGCGACGTCTTCGTCGTGGCCGCGGTCAGCACCCTGACCGGCGGGCTGGGCGCGTGGCTGTTCGGGGGGGCCGGCACCCTGCACGTGGGCGCGTCCGGCGTCATCTTCGGCTGGCTCGGGTTCGTGCTCGGACGCGGGATCTTCGAGCGCCGTGTCGTGCCGATCGTGCTCTCCCTGGTGGCCGCGGTGCTCTACGGCGGCAGCCTCACCCTGCTCCTCCCCGTCGCTGTCGGGATCAGCTGGCAGGCCCACCTCTTCGGCCTCCTCGGCGGCCTCCTGGCCAGCTCGGTGCTCGCCCGGCGGCTGCGCGACGACAAGGTTCGCTAGGGTGGTCGCACTGCTGCTCGCCGGCCTGCTGGGTTGTCCCGGGGCCGAGGCTGCCGAGCGTGCGTCCCGGCAGGAGGCCGTGCCGCAGGAGCGTGCGCGCGCCCCCTCCGTCGCCGATGCCACCGGGCCCATCACCCTCGACGGCGTGATGGACGAGCCCGACTGGCAGCTCGCCGAGCCGGTGACCGACTTCGTGCGCTTCCAGCCCGTCGCCGGGGACGCCCCGCCGGGTCGCACCGAGGTCCGCTTCCTCCAGGACGACCGCTTCCTGTACGTCGGCGTGCGGATCACCGAGGCCGACTACCCCATCCGCGCCCGGATCAGCCGCCGCGAGGACATCAACGCCGACGATCAGGTGGGCATCTACCTGGACACCTTCCGCGACGAGCGCACCGGCTACATCTTCTACTTCAACGGCCGGGGCATCCAGCAGGACATCCGCGTCGGACCCGGCTTCTCGAGCTTCGACTGGAACACGGTCCTGCGCACCGGCGGCCAGGTCCACGAGGACGGCTTCACGCTGGAGCTGGGCATCCCGTGGCGCTCGCTGAAGTACCCCAAGACCGACGGGGACGCGGCGCAGACCTGGGGTCTGATCCTCACGCGGAAGATCCCCAGCGAAGGCGCGAAGTACAGCTTTCCCGTGACCCAGCGCAACCACCCGCGCCTCTTCACCCAGGCGGCCGAGCTGCCCGGCGTGCGCCCGCCTCCCCGGGGCAGTGGCCTCGAGATCACGCCGAGCATCACGGTCATCCAGCAGGCGAGCCGCCACCCGGAGACCGACGCGCTGGAGTGGATCGACCTGAACCCGCAGACCGACGGCGCGACCGGGCGCTGGCTGCGGGTCATCCGCCCGTCCCTGGACACCCGCCTCGGCATCACGCCCAACATGGGGCTCGCGGCGACGATCAACCCGGACTTCAGCCAGGTGGATCAGGACCCCACCTTCATCGACCTGAACCAGCGCTTCGCCTTCTTCTACGCGGAGCGTCGGCCGTTCTTCCTGGATGGAAGCGAATACTTCGCCGATCACAACGCCACGTTCTACAGCCGCTCCATCGTCGACCCGCTCTACGGCGTCAAGCTGTCCGGACGCGCCGGCCCGTGGTCGGTGGGGGCCGTGCACGGCCTCGATCGCAACCCCTACGCCTCGGTCCACGAGCGGGAGACGCCAGGGTTCACCGAGGACGACGTCGCTGACGCCTGGGCCGCCACCGAGGTCGCGCGGATGCGGGTCGACGCGTTCGGCGAGGGGTTCATCGGCGGGACCTTCGCCGACAAGCGCATCATCGGCCGCGACCAGACCCAGCGCGGGTCGTACACCAGCCTGGGTGCCGATGCCCGGGTGCCCCTGTCCGAGCGCTGGAACCTGGACCTCCGCAACCAGCAGAGCCTCACCGGCGACGACCCGAAGGCCCTGATGTGGGGCCAGGACGTCGGGTTCGCACTCAACCGCGCGAGCGGGATCGGCTGGGGCACGACCCTGTCCGCCAGCGACAAGACGCTCGGCTTCCGGCGGGAGACGGGCTTCCTCAACCAGTCCGGCCTCACCAACTTCAACGCCCAGGTGGACTACACCTTCGAGCCCGAGGGCGGGATCGACACCATCACCCCCAGCGTGCAGACGTCGGGGCAGGTCGAGCGCAACGGCGAGCACCAGGTCTGGGCGGGGGGCAGCGTCGGCACTCGGATCAACGGCATCCACTACCTCGAGGGCTGGGGCGGGGTCGGCCGGCTCGCCGAGGGCATCGAGAACCCGGAGACGGGAAGATCCGAGGCCATGGTCAGGGTCGACGCCCCCTACGGCGGGGCGTCCTACGGCGCAGAGCTGGGGCGGGTCGTCGCCCTGTCCGGCTGGTTCGAGGTCCAGCGGGTGCTCGACTTCGCCAACCTCGCGCCGGCCAACGCGGCGGTCGCCTCGGTCAC
>MDTC01185980.1_pt1 | contig 23372 bp, 22 predicted proteins | sample 811181 | NCBI WGS metagenome assembly MDTC01 (sample SAMN05326644, study PRJNA326480) | marine metagenome | isolation source: seawater | place: Pacific Ocean: North | collected 2011 | reverse complement strand
CTCATGTTACCTTAATTTAGGAAATGCTGAGCAAGATAGAGTTTTAAGAAGAGAATACCTAGAAACTGCTTTAGGTATGGCAAAAAAAGGCCATCCAGAAACAAAAATTATGGAAGCTTCGGTCAATTGGATAAACGGAGAAGGCGGTCGATTTGATGCTCATCCTGATTTATATAAAAAATATAAAGGCGATAAATTTCTAGCTTCAGGTGCATATAGATATCTACAGTTTAATGATCGTATTGAAGAAGGTAGAGAGTTATTGCTAGAAGCGGGTGAGAGGTTGAATGTTGGTCATTTATACAACTTGTTAGCGTATTCATACTTTTGGAACGCTGAAAATGACGATGATTACGATAAAGGATTACCATTTATTGAAAAATATATCGAGTTAAATCCCAATGAAGCAAATGCGTATGATTCACTAGCTGAATTTTATATGAATAAAGGTGATTTTGACGCAGCATTGGAAAATTATCAACTTGCTTTTGAAGTAGATCCAGAATTTGAATGGGCTACAAGAAATTTAACAATTGCAAAACATCAAAAAAAGATGGCAGGCGAAGATGTGTTAATAATGCAATGGTCTTCTGAATCAGAAGATGCCAAAAATCTTTTTAATAATGGAATGTGGCAGCTTTATAATCTTGAATGGGAACTAGCAAACAACTCATTCACCGAAGCTATAGATATTGATGGAAGTTTTGCTCTTGCTTATGCTATGCGAGCCAGAGTCAATTATTTCCTTGAAAATCAAGCAATGGTTGAAGAGAACCTCGATGTTTCGGTTAGCATGTCATTGAACGCTTCAGCAGAGGAAAAGAAAATGATTATGGCTTTAGCTCAAGATAATGAAAACGGTACAAACACATTTAATAGAGTAGTTGAAAGATTAGTTAAAAAATATCCTGATAGTTCATTTTTAAGATTTGAAACAATATTTGCAACTATAAATGATATTGGTCCTGATGCGGTTTTGAGAAAAGGTAAAGATTTGTATCGAATGAACCCTAATTTTACTCCTGCGTTAAATATTATGGGTTATGCGTATCTTCAAAAAGAAGATTATGATAATGCAAAGGAATCATTTCAAGAACAAGTAAGAAGGCAAGCAGGAAAAGCAAACCCTTATGATTCTTTAGGTGACTACTATTTATTTGTAAAAAATAATGATATGGCCTTAAGGTATTTTGAACAATCTGCTAAGATGGGCTTGAAAGCAAGTGAATCAAAAGTTGATAGTCTTAAGTTACTTAGAGATAAAGAAGATAATGATAGTTAAGTAGATATCAGTTTAAGAAGCTAAAAAAAGAGCGTAGAGATATTATTATTCTACGCTCTTTTGTTTAGTATGATTAAATTGTCGAAAATAAAGGAAGTGTATTGTCAAATAATTATCAAGTTCTAGCGCTTAAATGGAGACCAAAACATTTTAAGGATGTTGTGGGCCAAGACCATATTACAGCAACTTTGCAAAAAGCATTCGAAAAAAATCGCTTAGCTCAAGCATTCTTATTTGCCGGTCCTAGAGGTGTTGGTAAAACAACTATGGCGAGGCTTGTTGCAATGTCTTTGAATGGTTCAGATAAGCCAACCGTAGAATATGATATTAATTCAGATGCCATCAAGGATATTATCGAAGGAAGATCTATGGATGTTATTGAAATAGACGGCGCATCTAACAGAGGTATTGATGAGATAAGAGAATTGAGAGAAAATATTAAGTTTATGCCAGTTGCTTCTTCTTATAAAGTTGTCATTATTGATGAGGTTCATATGTTAACTGTTCAGGCTTTTAATGCCTTACTTAAAACGCTTGAAGAGCCTCCTAAGCATGTAAAATTTATACTAGCCACTACTGATGTGCATAAAGTTCCTCAAACCATTATATCAAGATGTCAAAGATTTGATTTTCTTCCACTAACCAATAAAATAATTTCTGAACGATTAGCTTTTATTTCAAAAGAGGAGTCTCATAAAATAGAGACCCAATCACTTTTATTGATTGCTTCGAAATCGGAAGGAAGTATGAGAGACGCTTTAAGCTATTTAGATCAAGTGTTAGTACTTGGTGATAATGTTCCTTATCAAACAGTTCAAGATCTTTTGGGCATTGTGCCAACTGAAGTTTTATTTAATTTGTCAGATGCTCTAGACAAAAAAGATGGAGATAAACTAATTGATAATCTTGAAATGATTAGAAATAAAGGATATATAGTTGAAGATTTATTAAAAGATTTAATTATTCATTTTAGAAATCTTTCAGTTGTAAAGTTTAAAAATGGATTGAAATTAATTGGATTAGAGCCAGAATTAGCTAAAAAATATAGTGAATCTAGTTACAGCTGGTCGGACAAAGATATCATTAGATTATCAAATAACTTATCAAGTCTTTACGCTACAATTAAACAATATTCTGACCAGTATTTATTGCTTGAAATGCAATTGATTAAATTGCTACAATTTGACTCAAGTATAGATATAGAAAATTTTTTGAAGGAAGATAATACAAATCTTCAGCAGACCAAAAAAGTTGAGGCTGTTGAAAAGCCTTTAAAAAAAACTGAAAAAGTAATATCTGAGTTTAAAAAGATAGAAAGTATTCAAAGCGAAGATTTAAAAAGTAATTGGGAAATTATTCTTAAGAGTATTTCAAAAAAAAGAGGCTCTATCGGTGCACAGTTGTCAGGTTGCTTGCTAGGTCAAATTAAAAACAATACTATTGAGTTAATTTCATATGATAATTCAGAGTTTAACCAAAAACTATTGAATGAAAGTTTGCCATTATTAAAATCTGTAATTGATGAAAAGTTTAATTCAAATGTTAAAATAGATTTAATTATTAATACGCAAGTTGAAAAAATTGAAAATGAAGATGATAATAAAGTTAATGAAAATGATATTGTAAACCTCTTTGAAGGAAAGGATATGTTATAATGTTTGGAAATATGAAAGAAATGCTGAAGCAAGCTCAAAATATGAAGTCTCAAATGAAAAAGATAAAAAAAGAACTCCAAATAATTGAGGTTGTAGGTACTTCTTCAAATGGAGCATGTCGTGTCACAATGACAGCAGATATGAAAACAAAAGAAATTAGAATTGATGAGACTCTTTTAAGTAGTGAAGCGCACGTTATTGAGAATGCTATTAAAGTAGCAGTTAATGAAGCTCTTGAAGATGCAAAAGATACTTCTGCCAAAAAACTTAAAGCTGTAACAGGTGGAATAACAGACGGATTACCTGGATTTTAATGGCTAATGCACCAAAATATATTGAAGAGTTGGTTGAGGCATTTACCAAGTTTCCTGGAATTGGAAGAAAGAGCGCTGAAAGAATAGCTTACTTTATAGTAAAATCAGAAAAATCTTTTAGCAAAAACTTAATAGAGGCTATGTCTGATGTAAATGAAAAGCTTGAAATTGATCCAATTAGTGGAATGATTTTTTTAAAAGGAGAAAAGTCTTCTTTTAGTGATGAAAATAGAAATTCAGATTTCTTGTGCATTGTTGAAAATATGGAAGATGCTATTAAAATTGAAAGTACTAATAGTTTTGATGGTCTTTATCATGTACTTGGCGGCGCTATATCACCATTAGATGGCATTGGTCCATCAGACCTTTCTTTTGATAAGCTTTTAGCAAGAATCACTCCAAAATTAAAAGAAATCATAATTGCAACTAATCCTAGTACCACTGGAAATGCGACAGCCTTATATCTTGAAAAAATACTTAAAGATAAAAAGTTAAAAATCTCTCGACTAGCAGTTGGATTACCAGTTGGTAGCAATTTAGAATATATTGATGATAAAACAATATCTACAGCTATTACTGGAAGGGTTAAATTAAATTGAAATCCTTTCTTAATATTTTAACATACTCGAGGATAATATTAACCCCTTTAATTATTTATCTAATTCTTAATGATAATTTTTTGGCTGCAGGTCTTATTTTTGGATATTGCAGTATAAGTGACGTGGCTGATGGTAAAATTGCTAGAAAATTTAAATTAGTTTCTGAACATGGAAATTACATGGATCCTTTAGCTGATAAGATATTAATGATTGGAACATTGTCTGCATTGCTATTTTTAAATATTATTCCATTGTGGGCATTTTCTGTAATTGTTGGAAGAGATGTTGTTATAACATTTTATCGAAATTATTTGTTAGCAAAAAACAAACCTTTAAAAACCTCTAATTACGGAAAGTTTAAAACAGTATTTCAACATATTATGGTTTTGATAATTCTTATCTTTAATCCAGCGCAAAGCTTGATAGAAATTATAGTTGCAATAAACGCATTTTATGCTGCTTCAACTGGAATACATTACTTTGTTAAAAATGGATTTTAGCAAAGGCTTAAACATACAGTTAGCAACTCTTTTTGGGTTAGGTAGAATACCTGGTGGAGGTACATGGGCGTCTTTGTTCGTTTTATTAATTGCTTTGTATGAACAAAGCGTAGAAACAGCATCATTCCTAGCTTTTTTTACCTTTATAATAGGTCCCAGAGCATATAGAAAATTAACTAATGAAACAAAATCTGAAGATCCCAAAGAGTATGTATTAGATGAAGTTATTGGAATGGGGATAGCCTTGACGGGTGTATACATATTTTATAATTTTTTTGGAGAATTTCAATTTAATATTAAATTTTTTTCTGATATAGATGTGCTTTTTATTTTTACATTTCTAATATTTCGAATTTTTGACATATCTAAAATTGGTCCTGTTGGATGGGTAGAAAATAATTCTAATGAAAAACCTTATAATAAGGTTATTGGAGATGATATTATGGCTTCAATCTTATCCATATTAGTTGTAATAATTGTTTTAAGTATTAATTTATGGGTACTATGAAAATAGGAATTATAACAATCGGCAATGAGCTTTTAAGTGGTTTTACATTAGATCGTAACGCCGCATGGATAGGACAACAATTATTAGCTGCAGGTATGAAAGTTGATATTCATCACACAATTTCAGATGATTTTGCTGATATTTATGACACTCTTGAATATCAATGGAATGAATGGGAGTGTGATCATATTATTGTCACTGGAGGTTTAGGGCCAACCGTAGATGATATTACAGTTTCAGCATTTATTGAATACTTTGACGATAAAGATAAATTTGATAGAGATTATTGGGATAAATTATCAGAAAGATTTAAAAAATTAAATTTCAAAATGCCAAATCTTAATAAGAATCAGGCTTTTAAAGTGAAAAAAGGAAATATGATCCCCAATAAAGTTGGATCTGCTAGAGGGTTGCACTACACAAAAGAGCATGCATCTTTCTTTAAAACGATTAAATCAATGGTTAAAAAAACACCAAATGAAACAAATTTCTATGCCTTGCCAGGCGTTCCAAAAGAAATGAAGTCAATGTTTTCTAATTATGTTCTTCCTGAAATAGAAAAAACCAATAGAAATAAAGTCATTTGCAAAAGCATTAGAACAACTGGAGTTCCAGAATCTATTCTTCAAGAAAAAATTACTGATTTGATTAAAAAAAATGAGGATAAATGTGATATAGCTTTTTTACCTCATAGAATGCTTGGAGTTGATATAAGGCTTACTTCAAACGATGATAAGCTGTTAGATGTTTTGTTAGATCAAATTGTGGGAAGAGTAGGTAAATATGTTTATGGTTTTGATAGCGATAAACTTGAAGAGGTTATTGCTAATTTATTTATTAAACACAATCTTACAATTAGCACCGCAGAATCTTGCACTGCCGGAATGCTCGCTGCAAGGCTAACAGATGTAGCTGGAAGTTCAACTTATTTCAAGGGAGGTTCAGTTTGCTATAGTAATCAGTTAAAAATTAATGATGTTGGAATCAAAAAGGATTTAATTGATCGTTATGGAGCTGTTAGCGAGGAAGTTGCCGGTTCATTAGCTAAAAATATTGCTCAAAAAAATAATACAGATATTGGAATTGGCATTACAGGAATTGCTGGACCAGGAGGCGGGACTGAAAAAAAACCTGTTGGTTTAGTATTTGTTGGAATATTTTACCAAAATAATTTATATATTAAGAAGTACAATTTAACACCCAACAGAAGCACCAATCGTGAACTAACTGTTATATTGTGTCTTAATGAAGTACGAAAAATTTTACAAAATTCATAAAAAGTTAAAGGATAGTCACAGATGGCAACAAAAAAAGTAGACAAAGCATTAGAAGCAGTTCAAATAGATATTAATAAAGAATATGGAGAAGGTTCAATCATGAGGTTGGGCGGTACAGCCACACTTAATGTTGAAGCAATCTCAACAGGGTGTTTATCATTGGATATGGCGCTGGGTGTAGGAGGTGTTCCGAAAGGTAGAATTATTGAGGTTTTTGGACCTGAATCTTCGGGAAAAACAACATTAGCACTTCATATTGTTGCAGAATGTCAAAAAAATGGCGGAAAAGCTGCATTTATAGACGCTGAAAATGCGCTAGATCCAGAATACGCTAAGAACTTAGGTTGCAATGCTGATGATCTTTTGGTGTCACAACCGGATTCAGGAGAGCAAGCATTGGATATTCTTCAAAAGCTGCTTGAAACAGCAGCGCTAGACGTAATAGTTATTGATTCAGTTGCGGCCCTAGTTCCCAAGCAAGAACTTGATGGACAAATTGGAGATGTAACAGTAGGATTACAAGCGAGATTAATGTCACAGGCGCTTAGAAAGCTTTCAGGTCCAATTAACAAATCAAGAACTTGCGTAGTATTTATTAATCAAATTAGAGAAAAAATTGGTGTAATGTTTGGAAGTCCTGAGACTACACCTGGTGGAAGAGCTTTAAAGTTTTATTCTTCTGTGAGATTAGACATTAGAAGAATTGCAGCTATTAAAGAAGGTACAGATATGACAGGAAATCGTACCAGAGTGAAAGTTGTTAAAAACAAAGTTGCGCCTCCATTTAAAATGACTGAATTTGATATTATGTATGGAAAAGGTATATCATATGCGGGAGACCTGCTAGATTTAGCGCTCCAGGGCGGAGTGGTGGAAAAAATGGGTTCATGGTTCTCTTACAAAGGAGATAAAATTGCTCAAGGAAGAGAAAAAGTTAAAACACTGCTTGATACAGATGAAAAGTTGATGAAAAGTGTTCTTTCAGATGTTAAGGACTATTTAGAGCTTAATTAAGATTGATTAATAATTTTTAATAAATCTTTATGTATTAGTGAATTTGAAGATATAATGCATTTATCAAATTCATAATATTTGTTTCCCTCGTTTGTTACAATGCCGCCAGCTTCATTTATAATTATATGACCTGCCGCAGTATCCCATGGTTGTAAGTTATATTCCCAAAATCCCTCAACTATTCCTTTAGCAACATGGCACATATCTATAGAGGCAGCACCGAGTCTTCTGACACCATGTGAGTTTAAGTTTATATTTTTAATTATTTTTAGGTTTTTATCAATATACTTTTCGTCATATGGGATAAATCCAGTTACAAAAAGACTATCTTTCATTTTATTATTTCTTGAAGTCTTGATGGTGTTGTTATTGCAATAAGACCCTTGACCTTTTACTGCAAAATATTTTTCATCATTTGGTATATCATATACAACTCCAAGGAATGGCTTATTTTGATAAAAGAGACCAATTGATACAGCATATGAAGGATAGTTATGTACAAAATTATTTGTTCCATCAATGGGATCAATATACCATGTATAATCTGAATTATTATTTTTTGCACCTAATTCTTCTGATATGATATTATGATTTGGAAAGTTTTGATGTATAGAATTGGTAATTAAGCGATCTACTTCAATATCTGTATTAGTAACAAGATTTGAAACTTCACCTTTAGATTTCACTTTTTTAATTCTTGATGATGCTTTTTTAATTACGTCGAAAGCATTATCTGAAATTGATAGAGCTATATCAATAAATTGATTAGTACTTTTCAAAATAAGAAGTAGATATATCTTTAAGTTTTGTGCTTAATAATATTATAGCTATTAGGTTAGGAAAAGTCATAAATCCAAGAGCAGCATCTCCAAAAATCCATACTGGTTCAAGTAGTAAGGTGGATCCAAAAAATACCATAAATACATAAAAATATCTGTAGTATTTGATAGCATTAGACCCAAATAGATAATCGGTAGCTCTTTCACCATAAAAAGACCAACTTATTGCTGTTGAGATAGCAAATAAAACAACCGCAAGCGTAACAATCTTATCTCCGTATGGAACGCCTTGAGCAAACGCATAACTAGTCAAAACACTACTGTTCATCCACATTTCTTCAGAAATTGAAGGATCAATTCTTGTTGAATAAAATTCTGTAAAATACCATGAGTCTGTAACCATAATTACTAAACCGGTAAGCGTACAAATAATAATAGTATCAATATATGGCTCTAATAGCGCTACAACACCTTCTCTTACTGAATATTTAGTTTTAGCTGTTGAATGAGCAATTGCTGCAGAGCCTTGCCCAGCTTCACTCGAGAATAATCCACGCTTAACTCCCATCATCATTGTGTTTAAAAAAGCTATTATAGCTCCAGCACCAATTCCAGATATTTGAGCTGGAGGATTAAAAGCCATAGAAAAGATTGTATTGAACGATGAACCAATTTTTTCAAAGTTACTTAAAACAATAAACAATGCAGTGAAAACATAAATTGTTGCCATTATCGGTACAAGGTACCCTGTTACATTCCCAATGCGTTTTATGCCTCCGAGAATAACAGACCCAACTATAAAAGCAAGTATTACACCCAATATAACTTGTATGATAGAAGGTTCAAGAATGCCTGGAATAATAACAGATTTAACCATAATAGGATGGTTTGAACCTAAAATTGGTAAAAATTGACTATACAACTGGTCAGTTAGTGTAAATGATTGAATTGCATTTCCAGTAAAGAAAGAGCAAATGACTGCAAAAGCAGCAAATGTAACTGCTAGCCATCTCCATTGAGGCCCTAAACCATTTTCTATAGTATACATGGGTCCACCTGCTGTATTTCCAAACTCGTCTGTTTCTCTGTATTGAAGCGCAAGAGTACACTCAGAATATTTTAGCGCAGTACCGAAAAAAGCTGTTATCCACATCCAAAATAAAGCACCTGGTCCTCCATAATAGATAGCTATTGCAACACCTGCAATATTTCCAATGCCCACAGTTGCAGCAAGCGCAGTTGATAAAGCTTTGAAATGGTTTAAGTCACCTTCATCTTCAACATCATCATAATCACCGCGAGTAACTCTTATTCCATGAAGTACATGTTTTAATTGAGGAAAACCCAATTTAAATGTCATATATACTCCTGTACCAAGTAATGCAATTACCATAAGTGGAATACTTGCTATAGGAAAAGCGCTCTTGAACTCGTCGGAAAGGAGGTTGCCAGGGAAAGACCACACTTTATCGTAAAATTCAACTCCAATACCTGGAGATATAAGTAAAATACCAATAATTGCAAATACTAAAAGTGTATACTTTTGTTTTGACATAATCACATATTAATTAATTTTTTAAAAGATGTACATTGATTTTTTATTATTAATTTAAAAAGTGATAATTGCTGGTGTAGATGAAGTAGGAAGAGGTTGTTTAGCTGGACCTGTTGTTGCAGCTGCAGTTATTTTAGAAAAACGAATCAATGGACTCAATGATTCCAAGAAATTATCTAAACAAAAGAGGGAAAAGTTATTTTTTGAAATAATTAATAATTCCCGTGATATGGGTATTGGAATTAAATGGAGTGATCATATTGATTCACAAAATATTAAGATCTCTTCAGAAGCTGCTATGATAGATGCTATAAATGCTTTAAATGTAAAACCGGACAAAATTTTAGTAGATGGTTTTCCTTTGCAAATCAATATTGCTAATGAAGGGATAATTAGGGGAGATCAAAAATTTGAAGAAATTATGGCTGCATCCATAATTGCAAAAGTAACAAGAGATGAATTAATGCGCTCATTTCACTATATTTATCCTGAATATGATTTTATATCAAATAGCGGATATGGAACAAAAAAACATTTAATTGCGTTAGATAAGCATTCTTATACACCAATACATAGAAAAACATTTAAACCAGTTTCAACAATAATTAGAAATGAACAAAATAATTAAAGAACTTAAATCCCTTGTATGTCTTGTAATTATTGTACTTTTTTTGAAAGAAACAGTAGTAGAGCTTTATATTGTGCCTACCAGCAGTATGGAAAGAAATATTTTAAGAGGTGATATGTTGGTTGGAAGTAGATATATCTATGGAATGAAAGTTCCTCAAAAAATATGGGTTCCTTTTACAGCAATAAGCATTCCAACATTTCTTCCAGATTATCGTTTTCCTGCATTTAAAAATGTTAAACGAGGAGATGTTGTAGTTTTTGAATATCCAAGAGATAATGTTTATAAGTATGTTAAAAGATGTATAGGTTTACCAGGCGACACAATCGAGATTAAAAATAGAATTACATTTGTAAATGACCTTGAGTATAAATTGCCCCTTGGAGGACAGTTTCTTTCAAATGAATCATCTCCCAAATCATATATAAATAATAACATATTTCTTAATAATGGTAATAAAGATAACATGAAAAAATTTACCATACCTAAGAAAGGAGATTTATTTGTAATAGATGAAGATATGAACTGGGAATTAATCATTCCTTTATTGCTTTTTGATGGAAATAAAGTTGAACTTGTTTTTAATGACCAAAAACTTACGTTTACCAATGAAGACCCGTATGATTTATTTAGAAGGACAGGAGATAGAAGCGTTTTTAATGATTATGCACCAAATCCGAATGCAACATTGATTAATCCTTGGTCTGGTCTTAAAAAAGAATATATGAAATACATAATGATTAATGATATTTCTATAAAAAACGTAGATAATTATACGCTCCAACAAGATTATTATTGGATGATGGGCGACAACAGAGATAATAGTGAAGATTCAAGATTTTGGGGTTTTGTTCCAATGAGTCATATATTAGGACAGCCTGTAATAACCTGGTTCTCAATTGATCTTGATAATTATCTTCCTAGGGTCAAAAGAATTGGAAATATTCCTAAATAAAAAAAATGTTTTCATATTGATTTTCATTCATTAGTTTCAGTGAACTTAAGAAAAAACAATTGAGGTATTATAATTATGTTATCTAGTACAGAAAAAATTTTAAGTGTTATAGTTCTTGCCTTATCTTTAGCTGTAGGTTTTTCCCTAATGCAGTATAATTCAGCAATGGATGAAATGACAGAACTAAGAGGTGAACAAGTTGAGCACGTTGATATGGTAAACAAAGAGTTCAAACAGAGAGTTAAAGCTGTTGAGTTAGAAAACATAGGTCAAGGCAAAGAGATTAAAAGAGGGCAAGATATGATACTTGCAAATACAAAATTAATCTATACTAAAGCTGATTCTTTAGGAAACTTAATCGACGATTTAGCCTATGAAATCAAAAGAGTTGATAGAGATCTTTCAAAGAAAATTAAAAATGTTCAAAGAGACCTTGAAGGTTTAGAAGATAATTTTGATTCAGAAAAACGAAGAACAAGAAGAGATTTATCTGATATCAAAAAACAATTAAAAAAGCTTAATGATTCAGTTTTTCCTCCTGAAGAAGAGTAAATTTTTATTTCTTTAATTTAAAAAGGGCTATTTATAGCCCTTTTTTTGTACCGAGAGTCGGGCTCGAACCGACACGAGATTGCTCTCACTGGTGTTTGAGACCAGCGCGTCTACCAATTCCGCCATCCCGGCAAAGATGTTGACAAATTTCAGATAAAGTATGTAGTTTGTCAATAACTAACATTATATAATTTGATTGTAGATAAAAGGAGATAAAAGTGTCATTTAAAACTGTGCCTGGAATGTTTCAAACTCTTGTTGAAGAAAGACCAAATCTTAAGACTTTTTATACCAAAGAAGAAAGTGGATGGCAAGGTGTTGAACTTATAGAATTGCAAAAATTAGTCGAAAATTTTGCTAACGGATTAAAAAATTTAGGTATTGAAGATCACGATAAGGTTGCAATAATAGGTGCTAATTCTCGAAAATGGGCTATTTCAGATTACGCTATTGCACATATTAGAGCTGTTTCTGTTCCTGTATATCCGACGTTGATTCCTGCTCAATCTCAGTACGTAGTAGAGCACTCTGAAAGTAAAATTGCAATTGTGCAAGATGCTATACAGTTAGATAAGGTTTATTCATTAATCAATGATGCAAGCTCTGAGCTTAGAACCATCATTATTATGGATGATAACTATAATCAAAGCAAAGAGCATGTAGTTAAGTTTTCCGAAGTTTTTAATATGAAAAATGAAAAACATGATATAAGAAAAATTTCACATACTGTGAAACCAGAAGACTTACTAACTTTAATTTATACGAGCGGTACTACAGGAAACCCTAAAGGAGTTATGCTTAGCCATTCAAATATTTGTAATAATCTTTTATCCATCGATGTAAATATTAAAGCCGCAATGGAGCTCAATCCTGAATTAAAACCTGCTGACGGTATTGAAAGGTTTGTTTCATTTCTACCAATAAGTCATAGTTTTGAAAGAGTTGGTGGTCACTACTCAATTTTCAGTCAAGGAACTTCTATATATTATGCTGAAATGAATTTTACACCTGAAGTGTTGTTTGAGAATATTAGAGAAGTTCGACCTACATTTTTGACTGCTGTACCAAGAATTTTTGAAAAAATTCATGCAAAAATCATGGATACTGTATCAGAAATGACAGGAGTTAAGAAATCACTTGCAGAATGGTCAATTGCAGTAGGAATGCAAACTGTACCATATCGTCAAGCTAGTAAAAAACTTCCATTTATTTTAGGTCTGAAATACAATATTGCTGACAAATTAGTGTTAAATAAGTTTAGAGCAGCTTTAGGAGGAAAAGTTAGAGCTTGCTCATCTGGTGGATCCGCGTTATCAAAAGAGGTCGGTTCTTTTTTCTGTGGTATTGGAATATCCATAATTGAAGGTTATGGTTTAACTGAAACAAGTCCAGTGATGACAATAGGTCATCCTGATTTCTTCAAATTTGGAACCGTTGGTAAAGCAATTCCAGGTGTGGAGGTAAAAATAGCTTCTGATGGCGAAATCCTTTGCAGAGGTCACAATGTGATGCAAGGATATTACAAAAATGAAGAAGCGACAAATGAAGCGATTGTGGGTGGATGGTTTCATTCAGGAGATATCGGTGAATTTGATAAAGACGGCTTACTAAGAATTACTGATAGAAAAAAGAGTCTTATTGTAACATCAGGCGGAAAGAATGTTGCTCCGCAACCCATGGAAGTTTCATTAACATCTAATAAATATATTGAACAATGCAATGTAGTTGGTGACGACAGAAACTTTATATCAGCATTAATTGTTCCAAATAAGGAAAATTTAATGGTATGGGCTGAAAAGCAAGGTTTAGCAAGCTTAGACTATGAAGCATTATGTGCACATGATCAAACGTATGATATGTTTGATGCCATCGTTAAATCTACAATGACAAATTTTTCACGCTATGAGTCTATAAGAAAGTTTGCACTCATTGCAGATGAATGGACGGTTGATAAGGGTGAATTAACACCAAAAATGTCCATAAAAAGGAAAGTTGTTATAGAAAAGCATAAAGATGAAATTGAGGCGATTTATAACTCACCAAACATACCAAAAGTAGCTACTGATGATGAAGGTCAGTTATTTGGTTAGAATAATATCTTTATTATTGCTATCAATAGTATTATTCAGCTTTAACGATTCTAAATTATCACCATATGTAGTAGTTTTAGGAATTGCACAGGATGGTGGTGCGCCACACGCTGCATGTAGAAAGGAATGTTGCTTAAAGAAATGGAGTAATGCTCATCTACATAATCAAGTTTCAAGTATAGGTATAGTAGATCCGTCAACCAACGAAGTTTGGATGATTGATGCAACACCAGATTTTAAAAAACAACTACATTCACTCACAAAAAATCAAAAAAATTCTTTTAGAGGTATATTTCTTACACATGCGCATATAGGACATTATACTGGATTAATAAATTTAGGTAGAGAGGTTATGGGTGCCAACAAAGTTCTAGTTTATGCTATGCCTAAAATGAAAAATTTTTTGGAGAATAATGGTCCTTGGAGTCAATTAGTAAACTTGAAAAATATTACTATAAATGAACTTGATAACCATAAAAAGGTTATACTTAATGAAAACATATCTATTACACCATTTTTGGTTCCGCATAGAGATGAATTTTCAGAAACAGTTGGATATAAAATTGATGGACCATCAAAATCTTTAGTATTTATTCCTGATATTGACAAATGGAATAAGTGGGATGTAGATGTAGTTGATGTAGTTGAAGAAAATGATTTTAGTTTGCTCGATGGAACTTTTTATGACATAAGTGAGTTGCCCGGAAGAGACATGTCTCAAATTCCTCATCCTTTTATTGTTGAAACAATGAGATTATTTAAAAGTTCTAAAAAAAAACATTCTATACATTTCATTCATTTAAACCATACTAATCCTGCTTTAAATAATAATTCTAATGAATATATAAATATTTTAGAAAAAGGATTTAATGTTGCTAAATTTGCTGAGAAGTATCACTTGTAATTAGGGGAATGTAAATCATGCTTAAAACAATTAAAGTTTTAAATTTATTAATACTAATCAATTTTGGATTTTCACAAGAGCTTGTAGTTGGTGAAGAAAGAGTAGAGCCTGGAATTATCTTTATTTTTGAAGGTGCAATAAAAGATCATATAATACCTAAAGAAATGCATCTTAAAGAAAACCAGTCAAATATACATATAGAAGCTAGAGTTAACTGGGATAAAGTTAATATACCTGATGGTACACCAAAAGGTGGTTTTGTTCCATATTTAGCTATAAACGCAAAAATAGTAAACTTAAACACAGGATTATCCACTTTTATAGATTTATTACCCCATATAAACTTGATTGACAATTTTCATTATGCAAGAAATGTTGCGTTACCTGGAAATATAGCTGATGATTATTATGTTGAATTCAATATTATGGGACCAACTCATAAAGAGCTAGCTTTTCATAAAGATTGGTTTGAAAAATACGGATCTAACTTTATAAATAATATGAGTTTTGTTTATGATATGGTTAATTTTGAAGAGATAGCAAACGCTTCTCGGTAAATATTTATTACAATTATATAAAATAATTCATAAAATATTTGAAATTAACCAATTAAGGGGGTTTAAAATGAAAAAAATATTACTATCACTTCTTTTCACTTCTTTAGCTTTTGGTCAAGCATATCACTTGCAAAGCTATGTTGGCCTAAAAGACGGAGTCAGAGTTGCTGATTTCGAAAAAGCAATGATTCAACATAATAAAGCACATACAGGCTTGGCTGCTGTTAACACTTTTTCAGTTGTTAACGGTCCTAATGCCGGTAAGTATGTAAGAGTAGCAGCTGCACAATGGCCTACACCATTAGAAATGGTTGACGGTGTATATGATGCTATGGCAAATCATCCACCAATAGCTTACGATAAATGGGGTGACATGATCAAACAATCTGGAGGTATGGAGTTTTGGACACTTAGACCAGATCTTAGTAGAAATATGCCAACAGTTGAAGGTTCTGACATCAATGGTCAGCAACCTAACTTTATAACAATATATTATTATGGTGTGCAGCAAGGAGGAAATAATAATACAGAAAAAATCTTTTCTTCATTCAATGAAATTGCTAAACAAACTGATAGTACAAGACCATGGGTGGCTATGACTAAAACACTGGGTGGAAATGTATCAGTTTATTCATATTCGACACCTCACATGACTATGTCAGAATTGCTTGCACCAGCACAAGCTGAGTTTGGACAGGTATTATCGAAAATGTATGAAATGGATTCAGATTTAGATTCAAAAGTGAGAAATGGATGGTCATGGATTTGGAGTGAAACTTGGAGATTTAGACCAGAGTTGAGCACATCTTCTAACTAATATCATTAGTTTTACATTCTTTGAAAGAGCCTATTAGTTATTGTTAATAGGCTCTTTTTCTATTTACATTCACTTATGTACAATAAAAAATCTAAAATTGAGTTAAATAATGTTCTTGAAGGAGAAGATTTTAAAAGGATCACCTGCTCCTTTTACAGATATTTTTCTATTGAAAAACCAATTAGTTTTAGAGATGATTTATATAAAAATATGGAAAAATTAAACGTTTTAGGTAGAGTGTATATTGCATATGAGGGTATAAATGCCCAAGTAAGCATACCTGAGAATAAGTTTGAATCATTTAAAGAATTTATTCAATCAATCAATGGATTAAATGATTTACAGTTCAAAGTAGCAGTTGTTGAAGGTAAGTCATTTATTAAATTGAAAATATTGGTTCGAGATGAAATAGTAGCCTATAAAGTTCCTGAAGGTTCATATAATATGAAAAATACTGGAACTCACTTAAGGCCTTTGGATTTTCACAAATCTATTAAAAAGAAAAATTCAATAGTTGTGGATATGAGAAATTACTATGAAAGTGAAGTTGGAAAATTTAAAAATGCAATTATACCTGATGCTCATTTTTCTAAAGAGCTGTTACCTAAGGTTGCAAAGATACTAGAAAAAGAAAAAGATAAAAAGATTCACCTATATTGCACAGGTGGTATTCGATGCGAAAAGGCAAGTTCATATTTAATCAAAAAAGGCTTTAAAGAGATTTATCAGTTAGAAGGTGGTATTATTCAGTACGCTCACGACATCAAAAATTCAAAATTAGAATCAGAGTTTATTGGTAAAAATTTCGTGTTTGATGATAGGATGGGTGAAAGAGTTACTGATGACATCATATCATTCTGCCATCAGTGTAAAAATCCTTCAGATGGCCATAAAAATTGTAAAAATGATGCATGTCATTTACTTTTTATCCAATGTGATAATTGCGCGGAAAGGTATCTTGACTGTTGTTCGGAAGATTGCATGAATTTTACTCTTCTGGATAATGCTTTACGTAAAAAGTTAAAAAAAGATAAAAATAAAAAGGTTTCAAGTGCCAAATTATCTATTAAATTCAGACCTAAGCTGTACAAAATATTTAATTATTGGAAATAATACAAAATGAAAGATAAAATACAAAGTTTTCTTCTTACCCCAGTTAAGGTAAGCTATAAAAAGAGTTCAGATTATACATTAATAGAAAAGCTAATTTTAAATCCAATGTTTTTAGCTTTTTTAGTTTTTTTAATTACATTTCAAGCATATTCTGTCTCTGGTACACCAAAATCTACTGAGTCCGACTCTCAACTAGGAAATGCAATGGTTTTTTTTGAAAGAGGAGATTTCGATAATGCATTTTTAATGCTCGATGAAATAATTTTAAACTATCCAAACACAAAGGCTGCTAATCAAGCAAAATTTTATATTGGTAGAACTGCTTTTATTAATGGTGATAATAAAACTGCTATTGATAATCTTAGAAGTTCCGTCAAAAAACTTGATATAAATATTTTAAAGAAAGAGTCTTATATGATGCTTGCATTGCTTGAAAAAAATTATAAAAAGTATGATTCTGCATTGAGGTATACAATATCTAGTGATGAAAAAAAGTATATAAATATTTTAAAGGCAAAAATGTTAGCAGAAAATGGTGATGTAGAACGTGCAATGATGGTACTAGATTCTATTGATACAAATAATGACGTTTACAACGATTTTTTTGAAGAAGTATATGGATTCGTTTTAAGTACCAACTAAGATACTTGTTAATACCACTTTATATAGATATATTCCGTTGTATTTAATGGGCTACGGCCCATTTTTGTTATAATAAAAAAATTAAAGGATTGTCATGATTAACAGAGATTTAATTGAGATTTTTATAGAATTAGCAAGGGAAAAGAATATAGAGCGTTCTGAGCTAGGAACAATTATAGAGCAATTATTCTTGTTCATTATTGAAAAAGAAACTGGTGAGGCTGATAATTGCAGTGTAATCGTTAATTTAGACAAAGGTGAGATAGAGATTTATGTTGAAAAGACCATTGTTGAAGTAGTTGATGATGATCATTTTGATATTACGCTTGAAAGAGCAATAGAATTAGAACCAGACCTGGCTGGAGAACTAAAGCTTGGAGATACATTCGTTGAGGTCATTGATCCAGCTCGTTTTGGTAGAAGATTAGTTGCTAACGCAAGGCAGTTTTTAAACAAAAGAACTCGAGAAGTTCAACAACAGTATATTTATGAAGACTATGTTCAAAGGATTGGAGAGGTTATTATTGGTACAGTTCATCAGGTTCATAGAGAGAATACATTTGTAAATATAGAGCAAACAGAGTTAAGAATGCCAAGAAATGAGCAGATATTCTCAGAACGTTTTAGAAGAGGAGATACAATTAGAGCTCTTGTTAAAGCTGTTGAGGTTTCCCCGAAAGGGCCAGATATTCTAATTTCCAGAAGTGATGATTTATTCTTGTATAAATTATTTGAAATGGAAGTTCCAGAGATTGAAGATGGAATAATTGAAATTAAAGGTATTGCAAGGAAGCCTGGAGAAAGAAGTAAAATCATTGTTCATTCTGTAGATAAAAGAATTGACGCTGTTGGTGCATGTGTAGGTATGCGAGGTAGTAGAATTCAATCTGTTGTAAGAGAATTAAATAATGAAAAAATAGACATCGTTAATTACACAGATAAATCTGAAGTTTTTATAACAAGAGCATTGTCTCCCGCTAAACCTGTAGATTTGTATATTGATGACGACAGAAAGTATTGTGTTGCTATTTTCGAAGAAGGTGGATTAGAAAACGCTATTGGAAGAAGTGGGGTAAATATAAATCTAGCTTCAAAGCTGACCGGATATACAATAGATGCCTATACAAAAGCAGAATACGATGAAGTTCTTATCAATCAAAAAACGACTCTAAAATCCTTAGACGGTGTAGAAAAATCAGTAAGTGATAAATTATTGGAAGTGGCAAGTATTTCTTCAGTTGCTGATTATTTAAACGCCAAAAAATATATTCTATCAGATGAAGTTGAACTTACAACGGAGGAAATTGAAGCTGTTAGCGAATCTGTAAATAACTTCATTAATAAAACCCATAATAAAGAAGAATCAATTTCAGAAGACAAGATAAATGATAGCGTTGCAGACGAAACTTTAACAGGAAATGTTGAAGGTGACGATGAAGCAAAAGAAGCCGCTAAGGATGATTCAACTAATAAAATCGATGAGGAAGCATAATAAATGGCTGACTCTATTAGAATATTCCAGCTTGCAAAGGAGCTTAACATATCTCATACAGATATTTTAGAATTTTTAAAATCCAAAGACATATCTGTATCTAGCCATATGTCTCCGATTGATGGTAAAACTCAACAAATAGTCTATACGGAGTTTGCTAAAGATCGTCAGTCTGCTGAAAGAGACAGAAAAGAGCAAGTAAGAAAAGAAATTCATGACTCAAAGGTTGTTATGGAAACAAAATCAGTCAAGAAGTTTCAAATTTTATCTGTCCAAGAACAGCGTGAATCTGAAAAAAAGAAAGCTGAATTAAAAGCTCAGGGATCAGTAGGTGAAGGTAAGGATGTCAAAAAGGCTCCTGTTGAGGCAAAGCCTAAGAAAAAATTGCGTAAAATATCATTAAGAGAACCTGAACAAAAAATAGACGTTAAAAAAGCTAAAAAACATAAAGATGAAATTAAAAAAGATAATTCTGCAGTAAAGAGACTGAAAAAAACTTTAGCTTCCATTGATTCAGGTCCAAAGAAAAAATCATACAAAAAGCTTAAAAAAGACGCCAAAGTCATTGATGGTGAACAGCTAAGAGCTGTTGAATTAGCAGAATATGCTAGCATCGACGAAATTGCTAAGGTTTTAGATGTACCAACAAGTGAAGTAATTGGTAAGTGTTTACAAATGGGTATTCTAGCTACAGTCAATCAGCGCCTTGAGTGGGATGTTATTGAACTTATAGCTGGAGAATATGATGTTGAATTAAAAAAATATGAGGAAGTCGTTGATGATTTGTTCGTAACTGCACATTCAGATGAAGAGCTTGCTAATGCTATTGAAAGAGCTCCTGTTGTTACTATTATGGGACATGTAGATCACGGTAAAACTTCTATTCTAGATTATATTAGAGAAACTAAAGTTGCAGCAGGTGAGTCTGGTGGTATAACACAGAGAGTTGGTGCATACCGAGTTATGCATAATAATAATAAAATAACGTTCTTGGATACACCAGGTCACGAGGCCTTTACTGCAATGAGAGCTCGAGGAGCACAATCGACAGATATTGTAATTCTTGTTGTTGCTGCAGACGATAGTGTTATGCCTCAAACTATTGAAGCAATTAATCACGCAAAAGCAGCTGAAGTTCCAATTGTAGTTGCTATTAATAAAATTGACAAACAAGGTGCTAACCCAGATATTGTTAAAAGAGAATTATCAGAAAAAAATGTTTTAGTTGAGGAGTGGGGTGGAAAAATTCAGTCGGTAAATACATCGGCTATTACAGGTGAAGGCATTGATGCTTTAATGGAGGCTATATTACTTGAGGCTGAAGTATTAGATCTTAAAGCTAATGAAGAGATTGATTGTAAAGGAATTGTGATTGATTCAAAACTCGATAAAGGATTAGGTCCTGTAGCAACTGTTTTAATTCAAAAAGGTACCTTGAAAATTGGGACACCTTTTATTTGTAATAATCATCCTGGAAAAGTAAGGGCGATTATGAGTGAAAGAAATGAAAGAATTAAAGAAGCAAAACCCTCAGATCCAGTTCAAATCTTAGGATTTGACCAAGTACCTCAAGCGGGAGATATTTTTGCCGAAGTTGAGAACGAATCAGATTTAAAAAAGATTGCTAATGAACGACAAAGGATTAAAAGAGAAATTGATTTGCAGATGGTTCAAAAAACATCTTTAGACAGTATTTCAGCGCAAATAAAAGAGGGTGATATCAATAATTTGAACATTATTATAAAAGCTGATGCAGATGGTTCTATTGAAGCTTTAATTCAAAGTATTGAAAAAATTAACAATGATGAAGTTGGAGTTGATATTGTACACAAGGGTGTGGGAAATGTGACAGAGTCAGACGTCCTCCTTGCCCAAGCGTCGCAAGCAATAATTATTGGTTTTGGTGTTCAAGTACCGTCAAATACAAAATTATTAGCCAGTCAAAACAATGTAGAAATTAGAGCTTATAGCATTATCTATCAAATTGTTGAAGATGTTAAAATGGCCGTTGAAGGATTATTAAAGCCTGATATGGTTGAGGAAGTTATTGGTGTTGCAGTTGTTAAAGAATCATTTAAGATTCCTAAAATAGGATTTATTGCTGGATCTCAAGTTGAATCTGGCAAAATTACACGTGATAGTTTTGTAAGACTCATTAGAGAAGAAGAGGAGCTGGTTTCCAAGGGCTCTATAACGTCTTTAAAGCGTTTTAAAGATGACGTTGCATCTGTTGACACCGGTATGGAGTGTGGAATCTCTGTTGAAGGGGTTAAAAAGTATTTTGAAGGTGATAGAATTGTGGCATATAAAATAAATGAAATAAAGAGAACATTAGCAGACAGTTGAATAATAAACCATTTTCAAGATCAGAAAGAGTATCACAACAAGTTTTAAAAACCATCAATCATATCTTAACAAGAGAGATGGACCTAAGGAAGTACGGCTTTATAACGTTCTCATCAGTAAAAATGACAGCCGATTTAAAACATGCTAATCTTTATTATAGTATAATAAATCCAACTAAAGATATTGATTTGATAAATAAAGAGTTAAACCTGCTTGTTCCTGTTTTTAGAAAATATTTATCATCCACTTTAAATTTAAGATCTACACCCACTTTAAAATTCTTCTACGATGATTCATTTGAACAATTTGAAAAAATTGATAAGCTTATTAAAGAGATAGACTAGTATGATATACAATATTTATAAGCCAAAAGATTTTTCTTCATTTTCTATAGTAAAAAAAATTAAATATATAACTAAAGAGAAAGTAGGCCATTCAGGAACGTTAGATCCATTTGCAGATGGAGTTTTAGTTTTAGGTGTGGGGAAGTCCACTAAAAAACTATCAAGTATTATTCAATATGATAAAACTTATGAAGGTATAATTAAGCTTGGCATACAAACTGACTCTATGGATTTGACAGGAACTGTGGTTACAGAACAGAAAATACCTCTAATTTCGAAAGAAATCTTAAATGGGTGCGCAAAGTCATTTATAGGTGAAATATTGCAAAGAACACCAATGTTTTCAGCTAGAAAAATAGACGGTGTTCGTCTTTATAAGCTTGCTAGAAAAAATATATCAATTAAAACAAATCCGAAGCTTATTACGATTAAAAATTTAAAGATTGAACTTATTGACGATACTCAACTTAAAGTAATCGTCGAATGTTCTTCAGGAACATATATTAGAGTCTTAGCCGAGGATATTGCAGATTATCTTGGCACAGTAGGACATCTAACTACTTTAACAAGATTAAGCGTTGGAGAATATAATTTATCGGATTCATTAACTGTTCAACATTTTGAGGAAAAATGGAAATCATAACGTCTATTGACAAAATGAAAAAGCTTGATAGCTCTGTCATTACAGTAGGAAACTATGATGGAATTCATAAGGGGCATCAAGATGTACTTTCTTTTATCGTTAAAGAAGGTAGAAAAAGAAATGTTCCGTCTTGTCTAATAACATTTAATCCAAATCCTTTTTATGTTATATCAGACGATTCTATGCCTGTGAATCTTCACAGTTTTAAAGATAAAATATCTGCGCTCGAAGATATTGGTATAGACAAAGTGCTTGTGATACCTTTCACAAAAGAATTTTCACTAATGACAGCGTCAGTTTTTGCAAATACAGTTATTAAAGAGTTGTTTAACCCTCAGCTTATTTCCGTTGGAATAAATCATTATTTTGGACACAATAAAGTAGGTGATTTTGTATTTTTAAAATCATTTTGCAATAATAATAATATTGAGCTACATACTCCAATCATGAGAGAACATAATGGAAAAACAATATCTAGTAGTATAATTAGAAAATTGGTTAAAGATGGAAATTCAGACAAAGTCTATGATTTACTCGGCAGATTTTATGGGTTTGAAGCACTGATTGTTTCCGGATCAAATCGCGGAAAAACAATGAATTATCCCACCGCTAATTTTGTTCCTACATTTGAAAATCAGCTTTTACCAAGTACTGGTGTGTACCTTTCTAGAGTATTTTTAGAGGGAGAAACATATTATGGAATGACAAATGTTGGAATAAGACCCACTTTTAATGAAAAAAAATTTGTTATGGAAGTTCACATTTTATCTGATAAATTCGGCAATCTATACGATAAGAATTTTTAT
>MDTC01037619.1_pt1 | contig 23385 bp, 17 predicted proteins | sample 811181 | NCBI WGS metagenome assembly MDTC01 (sample SAMN05326644, study PRJNA326480) | marine metagenome | isolation source: seawater | place: Pacific Ocean: North | collected 2011 | reverse complement strand
TAAACGTGGACTAGCTTTTTTTAATTCAAATGATAATTATCCTGTGAGTGCAGACACAACTCTTCCGTTTGAACAACATAGGGATATTTTTTACCTAACAGGCATTAATCAAAACGAAACCATTTTAGCATTATATAATGGTGATGCTGAGGGGGAAACATTAGAAATCCTTTTTGTCACAAAACCTAATAAAATATTAACACATTGGGAGGGAGAGAGATTAGATGAAACAACTGCTTTTAAAATTTCAGGAATAGAAAAAGTATATTGGATTGACGACCTTGAAAAAAAGATTGATGACTTAATGGTCAAAACTGATTTTCTTTACATAAACAATAATGAACATTACAGAGCAAAAGTTGAAACAGAAACCAGAGAAGAAAGATTTAACAAGTGGATACAGAAAAAATTTCCAAAAAAATCAATTAAAAAAAGTAACCCCATATTACAAAGTCTTAGATCGGTAAAAGGAAAACTTGAATTGAATCTTATAAAAAAAGCTTGTCAAATAACTGAGCTTGGTTTTAGAAGGGTTTTGAAATTTATAAGACCTGGTGTTTGGGAATATGAGATTGAAGCAGAGTTTGCTCATGAATTTATTAAAAATAAATCTAGAAAATTTGCATATAGTCCAATAATAGCATCTGGCGAAAACTCAAATATTCTTCATTACATTGAAAATAATAGTCAATGTAAAAAAGGTGATCTAGTTTTATTAGATGTAGGTGCAGAATACGCTAACTATTCAAGTGATATGACAAGAACTGTTCCGGTAAATGGGAAATTCAACAATCGTCAAAAAAAAGTTTACAACTCAGTTTTATATGTAAAAAATCAGGCTACTAAATTATTAAAACCTGGAATTCTTTGGGCAGAACACCACAAAGAGGTTGGCAAAATTATGACATCTGAATTATTAAAATTAGGCTTATTAGATAAAGCAGATATTCAAGCCCAAACTGATAAAAATCCAGCATTTAAAAAATATTTTACACATGGAACTTCGCACCATTTAGGATTGGACACGCATGATTATGGTGATATTAATTTACCCGTTGAAGAAAACAATGTTTTTACAGTTGAACCTGGAATTTATATTCCAAAAGAAGGGTTTGGAATAAGACTTGAAGATGATGTAGTAGTTCAAAAGGAAGGAGATCCTATTAATTTGATGAAAAACATTCCAATTGAAATAGATGAAATTGAATATTTAATGAATTTAAAGTGATTTCCAACCTTGAGAAATAATCGGCACCCTCTGATTTAGTTTTGAAACTAAATTCACCCCCTTATTAATATCAGTAACATGTCCAATTATTGAAAAATCTGAGTTGTCTTTGATCTTGTTATAATCCTTTTGATTAATTGTAAATAGCAGCTCAAAATCTTCCCCTCCGCTTAAAGCGATTGTGGTTGAATTCAATTTAAATTCCTCTGAGCATAATGACATTTCATCACTTACCGGAATCTTGTCTTCGTAGATGTCAAAACCTACATTGGATTTTTTAGAAATATGTATCAGCTCAGATGAAAGACCATCACTAATATCAATCATTGAGGTTGGAATTATTTTTTTTAAATTAAAATATTCTACTATGTCTTGCCTTGCCTCTGGCTTCAGTTGACGCTGAATCAAATACTTATATTTACTTAAATCCGGTTGGTTTTGAGGGTTTACCTTAAATACTTCTTTTTCTCTCTCTAAAACCTGTAGACCTAAGTATGCGCTTCCAATATCACCTGTTAATACGACTAAGTCATTTAATTTTGCTCCTGATCTTTTTACAATTAATCTTTCTTTTTGTTTACCAATAGCTGTAACACTAATTATTAATCCCTTTGCTGAACTGGTTGTATCTCCACCTACTAAATCTACGCCATATTTTTTACAAGCACTATTGATTCCATAATACAACTCCTCTATTGATTCCAATGTAAATCTATTTGAAACAGCAATATTGACTGTAATTTGAGTGCAACAGGCATTCATTGAATAAATATCTGATAAATTTGAAATAACGGATTTATATCCCAGGTGCTTCAATGGAACATAACTAAGGTCAAAGTGAACACCCTCCACCAAAATATCCGTAGATATTAGAACTTGATGATCTCCAAATTGTAAAACAGCAGAATCGTCTCCAATGCCTTCAACAGTTGACTTATTTTTAATCGTAAAATCTTTTGTAATGCGTTTAATGACCTCAAACTCTCCTAGGTCGGAGAGTTTAGTTAATTTCGATTTATTGTCTTTTTGTTCCAATTTTTTCAAATATAAATTAATTGTAGTTTATAATTGTTCTAAATATAAAACCATTTTATATGACTATATGGTTAAAATTTGTAAAAAAGTTATATTTGCATGGTATTTGATTTTATTGAAATATGATAAAAGTTTCCGAACAAGCAAAACTAGAAGTTCAAAAGCTGATGAAGGCTGATGGATATGATGCCGTTTCAGATTATATCAGAGTTGGTGTAAAAAGTGGCGGTTGTTCTGGTCTTTCTTATAATTTAAAATTTGATAAAATTGCCAGTCCTGAAGATAAAGTCTTCAAAGACAACGGAGTAAAAATAATTGTTGACAATAATAGTTTCTTATACTTAATTGGCACGACTCTTGAATATTCTGGTGGTCTAAATGGAAAAGGGTTTGTTTTTAACAATCCTAATGCAAATAGAACGTGTGGATGTGGGGAAAGCTTTTCACTTTAAATAATTAAAATGGCTTATACTGAAGAAGAATTAAAAAAAGAATTAGAAACACAAGAATATGAGTATGGGTTCGTAACTGAAATTGATGCTCATACATTTAAGGTTGGTCTTAATGAAAATGTTATAAGAGCCATTTCCAAGAGGAAAGAAGAACCCGAATGGATGACCAATTGGAGATTAGAAGCTTATGAGTCTTGGAAAAAAATGACTGAACCAGAGTGGTCCAATGTTAATTACAAAAAACCTGATTTTCAAAAAATATCATATTACTCTGCACCAAAATCTAAAGACAAATATGAAAGTTTAGACGAAGTTGACCCTGAATTACTAAAAACATTCGACAAATTAGGAATTTCAATTACAGAACAAAAAAGACTTACTGGCGTAGCGGTTGATGTTGTCGTCGATTCAGTTTCTGTTGCTACAACTTTTAGAGAAACCCTAGCTAAAAAAGGAATAATATTTTGTTCCATTTCTGAGGCAATTAAAAGTCATCCAGAACTTGTTAAAAAATATATTGGTTCTGTTGTGCCACAAAAGGACAATTTTTATAGTGCTCTTAATTCAGCTGTATTTTCCGATGGTTCTTTTTGTTATATCCCAAAGGGTGTGCGTTGCCCAATGGAACTTTCAACTTATTTTAGGATTAATCAAGCTGGAACTGGACAATTTGAAAGAACATTGGTCATTGCTGATGAGGATAGTTATGTTAGTTATTTAGAAGGTTGTACAGCTCCATCAAGAGATGAGAATCAACTTCACGCTGCTGTTGTAGAACTAGTTGCACTTGACAATGCTGAAATCAAATACTCCACTGTACAAAACTGGTTTCCAGGAAATAAAAATGGAAAGGGAGGGGTTTATAATTTTGTTACAAAGCGAGGTATTTGTCATAAAAATTCTAAAATTTCATGGACACAAGTTGAAACAGGATCGGCTGTGACATGGAAATACCCGTCCTGTATACTAAAAGGTGATAATAGTATTGGAGAATTTTATTCGATAGCTGTCACAAATAATTTTCAACAAGCTGATACTGGAACCAAAATGATTCATTTAGGTAAAAACACAAAAAGTACCATTATTTCCAAAGGAATTTCAGCAGGAAAATCTCAAAATAGCTACAGAGGTCTAGTACATGTTAGTCCAAATGCTAAAAATGCAAGAAATTTTTCACAGTGTGATTCTCTATTAATGGGAAATAAATGTGGAGCACATACTTTTCCTTACATAGAAGCTAAAAATAATTCTGCAATTGTAGAGCATGAGGCTACTACAAGTAAAATTGGTGAAGATCAAATTTTTTACTGCAATCAAAGGGGAATTGATACTGAAAAAGCAATCGCACTGATTGTCAATGGATTTAGCAAGGAGGTATTAAATAAACTCCCCATGGAATTTGCTGTAGAAGCACAAAAATTATTAGAGATATCACTTGAAGGGTCGGTAGGTTAAATTTATTAATATGTTAACAATAGATAATTTACATGTTGGGGTTGAAAATAAACCCATATTGAATGGAATCAATTTAAATGTTAGAGCTGGGGAGGTTCATGCTATTATGGGACCTAATGGATCTGGTAAAAGTACACTGTCTGCGGCAATAGCAGGAAATGAAAATTTTGAAGTTTTTAAAGGTGATATTTTATTTAAAGGTGAAAACATCATTGAGATGCCCCCTGAGGAAAGATCACATAAAGGTATTTTTTTATCTTTCCAATATCCTGTTGAAATTCCAGGAATAACGGTTACAAATTTCATAAAAACTTCGATAAACTCAAATTTAAAAGCAAGGGGGGAAAGTGAAATGCCTGCAAATCTCATGTTAAAAAAAATCAGGGAGAAAGCGGAACTTTTAGAAATAGACTCTAAATTCTTATCGAGATCTTTAAATGAAGGTTTTTCTGGAGGTGAAAAAAAACGTAATGAGATATTCCAAATGGCTATGCTTGAACCTAGTTTGTCCATTCTTGACGAAACTGACTCAGGATTGGATATTGATGCATTAAAAGTTGTAGCAAACGGAGTAAATAAATTAAAAAATAAAAACAATGCAATCGTAGTAATAACTCACTACCAAAGATTATTAGATTATATTATTCCTGATTATGTCCATGTTCTACACCAAGGAAAAATTGTAAAATCAGGTGACAAAGAGCTTGCAAAAGAGCTTGAAGAAAAAGGTTATGATTGGATTAAATAAAAGTTAATATGACATTATCCGAAAAACTAATATCATCTTTTCTTGCTTTTGAATTAGACATTGATATCAATTCACCTATTCACAATATTAGAACTAGTGCAATAAAAAAGTTTCAAGATTTAGGTTTCCCCAATAAAAAGCTTGAAAACTGGAAGTATACCTCCCTTAATCAAATATTAAAAGAAGACTACACGGTATTTGCAAAGCAAAAAAATGTTATAAATTTTAAAAAAGTTAAAGATCATTTCATTGATAATATTGAATCATATAAAATTGTTTTTGTTGATGGATATTTTGATCCTTTCTTGTCTCAGACCAGTCACGAAGGAATTGATATTTGTATTATGTCTGCCGCTTTAAATAAAGCCAAATATGCAGATGTAATCAAAAAATATTTTAATAAAATTTCCGATGAAAAAGATTCTTTAACATCTCTGAACACTGCCTTTTCAAAAGAAGGTGTTTATATTCATGTTCCAAAAAATACTGTGGTTGAAAAGCCGGTGGAAGTTGTTCATATAGCAACTGGTAACGAAGCAGCATTAATGCTGCAACCAAGAAATTTAATTGTAATTGAGGAAAATTCAGAAATTGAAATCGTAGAAAGCCACCGAAGCCTAACATCAAATCCAATATTTACAAATTCTTTAACTGAAATTTTTGCTGACAGGAACGCCAATGTTGACTATTATAAAATTCAGAATGATAATTCAACTTCTAGTTTAATTGACAGTACTTTTATTTCTCAAAAAAGAAATAGTGATGTTAAAGTTCATACTTTTTCTTTTGGTGGAAAATTAACACGAAACAATCTTAGTTTTGTTCAAGAAAACGAGTCGATAAACTCTACAATGAAAGGACTAACTATTATAGACTACCAGCAACACGTTGATCATCACACCCTGGTTCATCATGCTAATCCTAATTGCGAAAGCCACCAAGACTATAAGGGTATTTTTTCAGGAAAATCTACCGGTGTTTTCAATGGTAAAATCATTGTTGATAAAATTGCACAGAAGACCAATGCATTCCAACAAAATAATAATATACTTCTTGAGGATAATGCAACAGTAAATTCTAAGCCACAGCTTGAAATTTTCGCAGATGATGTGAAATGTTCTCACGGATGTACAATTGGTCAACTAGATACTGATGCATTATTCTATTTAAGAGCTAGGGGAATTCCAAAAAAAGAAGCTAAGGCTTTGCTGACTTATGCATTTGCAAACAACATTTTGGAAAGTGTTAAAATCCCTGAACTTAAATCAAAAATTAAAAATATTATTGCAAAGAAACTTGGTGTTAGTTTAGGATTTAATCTTTAAGTATGAATTACAATATTAATAAGATAAGGAAAGATTTTCCAATACTTGAAAGAAAAGTTAATGGCCAAAACTTTATTTATTTTGATAATGCTGCAACAACTCAAAAGCCTCTTAAGGTAATTGACTCCATTTCTAATTATTATAAGACATATAATTCTAATATTCACAGAGGAGTTCATACTTTAAGCCAGGAAGCTACGGATGCTTATGAGGGTGCGAGAGTTAAAATTCAAAAACATTTTAATATAAAAGAATCTAAAGAGGTAATTTTCACATCTGGCACTACACATTCAATAAATTTAGTTGCAAACGGATTTTTGGATGTCTTAAATAAAAATGATGAAATTATTATATCCGCTTTAGAACACCATTCGAATATTGTTCCGTGGCAAATGATGTCGAAAAAAAATGGAGCACAAATTAAGGTAATTCCAATCAAAGAAAATGGTGAATTAAATTTAAATTCTTATGAGAAAATTTTAAATAAAAATACCAAATTAGTGTTTGTTAATCATGTTTCTAATGCTTTGGGCACCATTAATCCAATTGCAAAAATAATTAAGAGTGCACATAAGGTTGGTGCTGCTGTACTTATCGACGGCGCTCAGGCAAGTGCACATATAAAATGTGATTTACAAGAGCTTGATGTTGATTTTTATGTTACATCAGCACATAAGTTATGTGGCCCCACTGGAATTGGGATGTTATATGGGAAAGAAAAATGGTTAAATAAGCTTCCACCATATCAAGGTGGTGGAGAAATGATTTCTGAAGTGACATTTGAAAAAACCACTTTTGCTGAACTTCCTCAAAAATTTGAAGCTGGAACTCCAAATGTTTCAGGTGCTATAGCGTTTGGATTTGCATTAGACTACTTAAATGAAATAGGATTTGATAATATAAGTGAATATGAAAAAAAATTATTAAACTATGCAGAAGATAAACTCAAGTCAATACCAGGAATAAAGTTTTATGGTAATTCAAAAAATAAAACAAGTGTAATTTCATTTAATATTGAAGGAATTCATGCATATGATATTGGTGCTTTACTAGATAAATTTGGAATTGCTGTAAGAACAGGACAACATTGTGCCCAGCCCATAATGGATCATTATGGTATCCCTGGAACAGTAAGGATCTCATTATCTTTTTATAATACTGAAAAGGAAGTAGATGTACTCAGTACATCATTAAAAAAAGCCATTTCTATGTTGAGCTAATTCGTATCTTTGAATTAAGTTCATTTTATGAAAATTAAAGAAATTCAAGACGAAATTATTGATGAGTTTTCTCTGTTTGATAACTGGATAGAAAAATATGAACATCTCATAGAGCTCGGTAAAACTATTCAAATTATTGAAAACAAAAATAAAATTGATTCAAATTTGATTAAAGGGTGTCAGAGTAAATTATGGCTTCATGCTGAACTTAAAAAGGGAAGAGTTGTTTTTAGTGCAGATAGTGAAGCAATAATTACCAAAGGAATTGCTGCAATTTTATTGAGAGTCTTCTCAAATCAGTATCCTAAGGATATTATTAAATCAAATTTGGACTACATTGAGAAAATAGGACTTAAAGAACATTTGTCTCCAACTAGAGCAAACGGATTGGTTTCAATGATTAAACAAATTAAATATTATGCATTAGCTTTAAGTTAAAATTATAACTATGAACCCTGAAGAGCTAGGTAATAAAATTGTTAAGGTGATCAAAACTATATATGATCCAGAAATACCTGTTGATATATATGAACTAGGATTAATATATGATGTTTTAATAAATGAAAATAATGATGTTAAAATTATTATGACACTAACAACACCAAATTGTCCAGTGGCCGACTCTCTTCCTCTAGAAGTGGAAAGCAAGGTTAAATTAATAGAAGAGGTTAATGATGCTAAAGTAGAACTAACTTTTGATCCTCCATGGAATCGTGATCTAATGAGTGAAGAGGCAAAATTAGAACTTGGATTTTTATAACTGTGGAAAAGGAAATTATAAATAGAATTTCAAAAAGCAAATTAGTATCAATTGATATTGATGAGATTTTACTTGATTTTGAAGTAGTTACTTTTGATTTAAAAAAGTATTTAAAAAATGATCTTGTTTTAATTGAAAAAGATTTTAGAGATGTGATGAAAAAACACGAATGGAAGCAGTATGTTGGGAAAAAAATTTCTATAATATGTTCAAATAATGCAATAGTTCCTGATTGGGCTTTTATGTTGGTGTCTAGCTATTTAAAAAAAAATAAAATTGATAATTATATTGCAGATGAAGATCAAATAAAAAATATTATTTTATTTGAATCTCTAAATAATATCGATTTAAGTATATATACCAATAAAGCTATTGTTATAAAGGGATGTTCTAAGAGAAATATTCCCAAGTACGCATACTCTATTTTAATTGACAGATTACAACCTATTGCAAAAAAAATTATGTTTGGGGAAGCGTGTTCTTCAGTTCCCATTTATAAAAAACCCATATCTTGATACCAGATAAAAGATATATTATCACGCTGTTGTTTTTGATTTGTATTAACTTTTCATTTTCTCAGTTAGTCCTTGATAGTATAAGCCTTGAGTACCCTTGGAAAATGAATGGAAAAGCTATTTTTTTAGTTAATCAATCTAGTTTTAGTAATTGGTCTTCAGGTGGTCAAAGTAGTATGTCGGGAACAATTAAAGCAAATTATAATCTAAACTATTATGATAACGGATGGGCTTGGGATACAAAAATAAATGCAGCTTTTGGCCTAAATAAAATTAGCGGAAGTGACTTTTTAAAGAAAACTGATGATAGAATTGAAATTAACTCTGTTGTTGGAAAAAAATTTAATAATAATTTAATAGGAAAATGGAGTTACTCTAGCTTCATCAATTTTCAATCTCAATTTGCAAAAGGATACCGATTTGGAAAAGATTCAAATGGCAATTCAACAAGAACAGAAAAATCAAGATTTTTCTCTCCTGCAACCACACAACTAGGGGTGGGTTTATATTGGAAGAAAGACGATAATCTATGGGTAAATATTGCTCCAATGACTGGGAAATTAATTTTAGTCAATAGATTTTTTACTAAGAATTTAAATGATAATCAATCCTATTTTGGGGTTAAAAAAAATGGGAATAGCAGATTTGAGTTAGGTGCATCCATTAGGTCCTTTTACAAAGAAGAAATATACGAAAACGTGATTTTAGAAAACAGGCTTAGTTTGTATTCCGATTATTTAGATAAACCTAAAAACATTGATTTTGATTATACTATGAGCATTTCAATGCAAGTAAATAAATTCATTTCTACTAATCTTATTTTTCAATTTGTTTATGATGATAATGAAATAAAAAGATTACAAATTCGTGAAGTACTAGGGGTTGGACTAAATATCGATCTTCATTTTATATCAGGGTACAAAAATGCATTATAGGGGAACCTTGTAATATGAATTTCTCTTACTTTTTTATATAATTCATTTCTAAATGTATTTATATCTAGCTTTCTTAAAGCAGAAATAAAAAAAATGTCTGTTTTAAAATTTTTTTTCAAACTAATTTTCAAATTCGTGAGACTTTTGTCTTCAAAACCTATTTCATGATTTTCTAAATGATTAATATTTTCTTTAATGTATTTATCTGTTTTATTAAATAACATTATTATTGGCTTATCATTTGCATTTATTTCACTCAAAATAATATTGACAGAACTAATATGATCTTCAAAATTTTTGTGAGAAATGTCTACAACATGTATTAAAAGATCAGCTTCTGTAATCTCTGTAAGTGTGCTTTTAAAAGAATCCACTAATTGTGTCGGCAATTTTCTAATAAAACCTACTGTATCTGTCATTAAAAAAGGTAAATTATCAACGACTACCTTCCTTACGGTTGTATCTAATGTTGCAAAAAGTTTATCTTCAGCAAACACCTTAGATTTTGAGATAGAATTCATTATTGTTGATTTTCCAACGTTTGTATAACCAACTAAAGACACCCGAACCAGAGCCCCTCTGTTCCCTCTTTGAGTAGACATTTGCTTATCAATTGAAACCAATTTTTTCTTTAAAAGGTTAATTTTATTTCTAACTATCCTTCTGTCTGTTTCAATTTCTGTTTCACCAGGCCCTCTCATTCCAATACCACCTTTTTGACGTTCAAGGTGAGTCCATAACCCTTTCAGTCTAGGTAATAAATATTGGTACTGAGCCAGTTCCACCTGATTTCTGGCATAACTGGTTTTTGCTCGCTGAGCAAAAATATCTAAAATTAAACCCGTTCTATCTAAGACTTTTGTTTTTAAAAATTTTTCAATATTTATTTGCTGAGCAGGTGAAAGTTCGTCATCAAAAATTACAGAACCTATTTCATTTACTTTCACATAACTCTGAAGTTCATCCATTTTACCTTTCCCTAGGAAATATTTTGGATCGGGAGATTCCATTTTTTGTGTAAACCTTTTTGAAACTTTACCTCCAGCAGTATAGGTCAAAAAATTTAGCTCATCTAAATACTCATTTAAAACTTGCTTTGTTTGGTTCTTTGTAATAAGGCCAACTAAAACAGTCTTTTCTAAGTTTATTAATGACTTTTCTATCATGAAGAACTATCAAGAGTTTTTATGATACTTTAAATCTAGATTTTGACCGTCAAAAACAGCATATGAAAAATATGTAATCCAATCACCTAAATTTAAATAACGTGAAGATTTAGAAACTGAAATATCTAGAGGTAAATGTCTGTGACCAAAAATTAGAAAATCAAAATGCTCTTTGGAAATAATTTTTTTTGAGTATTGAACTAGCCACTCATTTTTTTCACCTTTAAATTTAATATCCTCTCTACCAGAGAGTAGCTTATTTTTAGTTGATAAATAATGACCAATTCTAACTCCAATATCGGGATGAATCCAACGGAAAAAAAATTTTGAAATGGAGTTACTAAATAGCTTTTTCATTCTTTTAAAGCCCTTGTCCCCTGGGCCTAATCCATCACCATGACCTATAAAAAAAGACTTTTTGTTAATCAAAAATTTATTTGGATTATAAAAAACCTTAATACCCAACTCATCTTTAAAGTAATTATTTATCCACATGTCATGATTGCCAACAAAAAAATAAATCGGAATACCAGAATCAGAAATTTCTGCCAATTTACCAAGAACCCTAACGAAACCTTTGGGAACAACTTTTTTGTATTCAAACCAAAAATCGAATAAATCTCCCAAAAGAAATATACAGGAAGCATCATTTTTTATATGATCTAACCAACTAACAAATCTTTTTTCTCTGACAAGACTTTTTTTTTGGTTAGGTGCTCCAAGGTGGTTGTCTGAAGCAAAATATACTTTTTTATTTTTTTTTAGATCAATATTTATCAAACTTTCTTGTATTCAATTTAATACAAAAGTAAGTTAATAAATCATATTATCTTTTCATAGCAGTGGAAAGGCATGTCACTTTGACTTCTATAGAAAATCTTGCCTAATTTTTTGTAACCCTGTAAATTATAAAACTTATTGTTTTTGGGGTTTTTACTAAATGTATCTAGTCTCATGGATTTGAAATCTTTGGTTTTAGCCAAATCTTCAGCGTATGACATTAATTTTATCGCTAAACCTTTACCTTGGTATTTTGGGTCAATAGCTAGTCTATGAACATACATGTTTTTAGTGTCAGGTGTGAGCCATTTAACTTTTTTATAAACAGCATCCATTTTCTCTGAAATACATACACATCCAACTATCTTAGATTCTAATTCTATTACATATAAACTTTGTTTTTCTAAATCTTTTTTAAATATTTCTATATTTGGATAATCTTCATTCCACTGGAAAATGTTTTGAGAAATCATATGTTTACCACATGCATTTGTGATTTCAACTATTCTGTTTAAATCATCAATTGTTGCCTCTCTAATCATCATTTATTAGTTTTCCATTAAAATCAATATCAAAACTTGAAAAAGGATCAAGAAAACTATCCATCATAACAGCAAATTCTCCCCTCAAAACATTTCTCTTCAGATCAAAATTAATTAATCTTAGTTCTCCCCATTTTTTTTCTAAAACCTTTTTATCAAAACTTATTTCTTTATTGATTTTTTTAATCCAAACAAAAATATTTTCTATAGATAATTTATCGGGAAAAGGGTACTGGCTCAAATCATAAAAATCATTTAGTCCCTCCAAATCACTTTTTTCTAAATTCTTGTCAGGATAAATTAGTGTTTTATTTTCCCACCCAATATTAACACCTGTTCCTCTAAGTATTCCACATGCTCCAAGTTTCTGTAAGCTAATAAAGGTAGGATCATCAATATCTATATCAGCAAAAGGCTGAATGTATCCATTATTTTTTAATAACTCCAACTGAACATCTCTAATTTTTATCTCCTTAACATCTTTATTTTGTAATGTTGAAAGAGCTGCCAAAATGCCTGAAGCTTGTCCTATTTGCATAACAACAGGTTGAAGTCTTGTCGTACCATTTACAAGATTTGAAACAGAGATTGATTTTTCAATAACAATTAAATTATCAGAGTTTTTGGGTATTAAAGAACCTATAGGAACTGAAAAAGATGGTATGGGATAAAAGTCTAGTTTTGGCAATTCTAAATAATTTGGATGTGCATTATGATGATGGTCTACGGGGTAATCTCCTACTCCAATTCCTGTTCTGTATAATTTGTGTTTCTGGTTGTAAGGGTTTGTTATATAATTTAGACTCAACGTACTATGGCCTCTAACTCTTAAAGATTCTCTATGATAAGGGATTTTAGGGAATCCATCATCGGTTGAAAATTCATTAAAATCAATTGACAAATTACTATAGCCCATTTCCGTCTGTAAAAAATAAAGGAATCTTAGTGATTTTTCTTTGGCTTTTTGAAAATGATGTAGCCTCTTCTCCTTATCCATTTCGATTGAATTGACATAATAATCATTTCCATTAATTGGCCAATTTATCATGATCTTTCCATTTGGCAGTCTTCCATACGAGATTAAACTTTCCTTGGGCCATAATTTAAGATCTGATTTTGGACATTCTTTTGAATCATATGAACATAAAAATTCATTTCTATTATAATCCAAGGGTTTTGTAATCGTAACATTCTTTTTATAATCCTTAAGTATCATTACATAAGTTAAATCTTGGATTATACTGTTTGATTTTATTGGTGCTATTTTCTCATTGTATATTTCTCTAGAATCCATTCCGATTGAATGTGGCAAATTAAGTTTATATACAATATCACCTAGTTCAGTAGCATCAATTAGAATTTTAGATGAAACCAACATACTGCCTTTGTCAGAATTAAAACTTATTTGCCATTTTTTATCTTTTCTTAAAACTTTTTTTACATTGGAATTATAAACTATAGTCAAATTTTTTTCTTTATTCGCTATATTTTTTAGAATATCATTACCAACTGATGGTTCAAACATAATATTGCTAACCCATCCCGTTTTTAAACTTTCTAAAGATCCATAACGTGAAACTAAACTATCTCTAAACTCACTCAAAAATCCACTGGGCATTTTGTAGTTTCCGTCCATTGCACTTACTCCTGCAGATGTGAGCATTCCTCCAAGCCAGTCTGTTTCCTCAATTAACAAAGTTTTAGATCCAATTCTCGACGACTGAACTGCTGAAACAATTCCACTTGCCCCACCACCAACTACTATAATATCATAATCTGGTTTTGTGCAGCCTATTAAACAGGCTAGAATAAATAGTATAAAAATTTTTAAATTCAATTGAAGATATATTTATGGCTGAATTGCTTTAAAAAACTGTAACAGATCATTATTATTACCAACTAAAACACCTTTGTTCTCTTTAACCTTTATAGGAATTATTTTTTTTGCATCGCTTGGAGCAAAAAAACCAGAATCTTTTCTAAGTTTAGAAGAAAAAGTTCCATCTCCATTTCCAATTAAAAAAATACCATTACCTGCATCATTTCGAGGAGTTTCAACTTCAGCATTATACAAATTTCCTATGGCTAGAATATCCATATTGCCATCATAATTATAATCCTCCACTATAAAATCATTTATTGAAGAAAGCTGGGCTTCATATGGTAAGTCAACAGCTTTGAAATCTCCCTTGTTATTTAAAAGAATTGTACTTTTAAATGAGTTAGCCCGTAGCCTGAGAGCTTTCTCTAAATTTACTTCACCATAAACATCTTTAACGTCTAAGGATGCAAATAAGTCATATTTTTTAAATTTATTTTTGAGTTCGGGGACTTGCTGAGAAGAACACGAAAAACCACGAAGCGGAAATTGTATGCCATAATTATAGTATGCTAGAACAATATCCTTTGAACCATTGTCATCGAAATCATCATAGAACACCTCAAATGGTTCATCTTTAGATGCTTTATATTTATAATTTTCTCCCAAATTTCCCATTACCAAATCTTGTTGACCATCATTATTAAAATCACCAGATTCAATTGAGTACCACCAACCATATGTATCATCACAATTATTATTCAACTTGTTTTTTTTGAACAAACCACTATCATTTTTAATTAAAGTTAGCGGCATCCATTCTCCAACTACAAAAAGATCACTGTCTCCATCATTGTCATAATCTGCCCAAGTTGCATCAGTAACTAGCCCTAAATCATTAAAACTTTTATTTATATCCTCATATAAAGAAAATTTGCCATTAATATTTTCTAACATGTAACTTGAAGCTGGTTCTGGATAGTTCCATGGTATCATTCTGGAGCCTATAAATAAATCCATATCCCCATCATTATCATAATCAGTTGGTCTTACAACTGAGCCTGATTCATATATGTTTGGTAAAAGATCGCGATTAAATTTAAAAACACCGTTCCCATCGTTAATATATAATCTGTCTTGATATGTACTTGAGTTTGGCGCAAATTCATTTCCACCACTTACAACATATAAGTCTTTATCCCCATCACCATCAGAATCAAAAAAAACAGCATCAACATCTTCCAAAACTCTATGTACATTCCAAGGTTGACTTTGTGATAGCACAAAATCTCCATTATCAGTTTGTAAAAATAACTGAGAAGATTTTCCAGATGCACTTCCAATGTAAATGTCCTCTAGATTGTCATTATTAACATCTGAAACAGCTAATGCTGGTCCGAGCCTGGATAATTTGTGAGGTAGTAAAACTTGCTTTTCATAATCATCAAAAATATTTTCAATATGCGTGTAATTTATTTTTTTTCTGTCTTCCTGGAAAAAGAAATTATCATTATTCGTTGGCAAGAAATAATTTTTCCCAGAGGATGACAAAATTTTTAAATTTTGATTTGATTTGACATTAAACATTTTTGTTTGCAACCCACCAGGCCAGGACACAATTAAACTATCTATTTTTTTCTGTGAGCCTAATCCAAAGTGAACCACATCCTCACTAGTTGAATAAATACCTCTTACATTGGTTGTTTCAAAAAACTGGTGACCATTTTTGTTGTATAAATCTACTTTTGTGCCAAGAAGATTTTTGTTTTCCTTATCCTCTAAAAAAATTCTTAGATAATAATTTTTTTCATTTTCAACAGAGTTGTTTTTATACAAAAAAGCCTTTTCATTTACATTATTTACAACAATTTCTAGGTCTCCATCATTATCTAAGTCGGCATATGCAGCACCATTAGAAAATGAAAGCTGATCCAATCCCCATTTTTTAGTTTCATTTTTTAATTTTAAATCTCCATAATTTTTATAAAAGTAATTTTTCAATTTGACACTTGGAACCAGTTTTAAAGCCTCATCCAATGGCAGTATATCCCATAGATCAATATCTCCTTGATTTGGGTTATTTTTCACATAATTTTCAGCAATTTCAACAACAAATTCTCCAAGATTTTTCTCTGCGTCGGTATTTCTTATATCTCTCAAAAGACCGTTTGTAACGTAAATGTCTTTTAAGCCATCATTATCAAAATCTGCTATTAAATTTGCCCAACTCCAATCTGTTGAAGAAGTATTAGTATACTGAGCAACATCACTAAATGTGTTATCTCCATTATTTATTTGCAAAGTATTGAACATATATTGAAAATGTCCTCCATCTCTGACGACTTTCCAAAAGGCTGACGGATTCATACCGCTCATATTAGATTTTAATCTAAAGTTATCTTCAGCTGTCATATCAACAACCATAATATCTAATAGACCGTCATTATTTAGATCTGAAGCATCCACTCCCATACTGTAGAATGAAGTGTGTTTTAAAGATTCTTCTGTTTTATATTCAAATGTTCCGTCACCATTGTTATAATATAAAAAGTCAGGTGCATCAAAATCATTTGCAACATATAGGTCAGTCAATCCATCTTTATTAAAATCTGAAGCAACAACAGCATTTGGAAATCCGGTTCTAAAAAGTCCTGCTTTTTTGGTAACATCAACAAAATCGTTGTCTCCTGTATTTTCAAATAATTGTAATGAATACTCTGGTAGAGTTAAGTCGGCCCCAAAAAACTTTGAGTAACTGCCAGGGTTTGGGGGTTGATTTAATAAATAAAGATCTACTAAACCGTCGTTATTGTAATCAAAGAAGACGGCATGTCGAGTTCTAGCGGAAACATCAACGCCCCATTGTCTTGAATCCTCTTTGAATTTGAAATTTCCCTGATTAATATAAAGTTTGTTTTTTCTTAACTCAGGTTTGTCATCATACAATTCTTTACTAATATAAATATCTAATAATCCATCATTGTTAACATCTGCAATCGAAACTCCAGATGACCAAGAGCCATTATCATATATTCCGCTTTCAATGGTTAGGTCTTCAAATTTGAGATTACCTAGGTTTTTGTAAATTTTATCACCAACTAAATTTGCTGTAAAGTAAATATCTTGTAAACCATCATTATCGAAATCAGCTATACCAACGCCTCCTCCTCCATAGTAATTAGCATAAAGTAAGATGTTATGCTCTTTTTTGTCCTCAATTAGATTATTAAAATCCACACCTGTTTCATTTGAGCTCAAAAGCTCAAAAACTTGGGATGGAGAATTGTAATAATTTAAGAAAATTATGAGAATACAACAGTACTTTTTCATGAAATAAAAATAAAAAAAAGGGAGGAAATTATTCCCCCCTTTTTTAATTTATAATAAATAAAATTCTATTATTTATCCCACCACACTGGTGTAGTATATTCATCTGCACCCTGGTTTGCAACGGCAGCAGCATAATTTTCTGCGTTACTTCCAGACTCAGCTGTTGGATAAATCATTCTAACCATAAACTGACCGTTAGTATAGCTATTTGGATGTCTTGTAGCAGTGATAGTTGGGAATCCTGATCTTCTCCAGTTTGAATAAGCTTCATACTCATTTAAGTATGTTGCAATCCAATATTGATCCATTACTTGTTCCCATCTTTCTGCAATGGTGCCTCCAACATTGTATGCACCATCTCCAGCGAGGAAAGCTGATATTTCAGCAGCAGTTATTGGTGTAGTTCCATACATAGGAGCCAACATTTCCATCGCTGCAGTAACACCTGCTTCGTAGTGATCCTTATCACTTGTTCCAATCCAACCTCTTATGGCAGCTTCAGCTTTTAGAAATTCTACTTCAGCGTAAGTTTGCATTGCCATTGGAGCTGTTATAGACTGTAGCGCTGTAGCAGCCATAGCAAATACTCCAGTATCTCCAGCTTTAGCAACTGCATTACCATCTAGGTCTACATAGTCTTCGTTCTTAAGACCATTTTTCATTCCAACCAAATCAGCTTCAACTTGGCTTTTATCAGAATTTCTCATAAACATTCTAGTTTTTCTTGGGTCACCAACCATTCTACTCATGAAAGATGTACTTATTCTTGAACCTTGGTCAGCAAGGAAAACCTCACCATTTCCATTTCTTCTACCAGTACTTCCATCACCATGCTTAACAGCAGCGATGTGATCATTAGATGTCATTGTACCACCATTAATTGCCTTAACAGCCCAAGCTTGAGCAGTAGCAGCATCAGCAGCAGTTAATCTCATTGCTAACCTAAGCATCATGGAATTTCCAAATGCTTTCCATTTAACTGCGTTTCCGCCAAACATAACGTCAGCACTGCCAAGAGCGCCATCACCACTTATTTGAGCTACAGCTTCCTCTAACTCTTTAAGCATATCCATATAGATGTCTTGTTGTTTATCGTACTTTGGTTTTAATATACCATTGATATAACCCTGGCCAGCCTCAGAATAAGGACAATCACCATACAAGTCAGTTACTCTGTGATATACAAAAACTCTCAAAATACGGGCTATTCCCATATGAGTTCCTGTCTCACCTTCAGTATTAAGTTGATAGATAATATCCTCAACCCCTTTTACCATTCCCCCATAAGCTTGGTTCCACTGAGCAAATGACCAATCGTCATTTCTATTATAAGTGTCCCCAGCCCACCAGTTATTTTCTGCATGGTGCTGAACAATAGTAGAATTATAAATCAGGTTATTCCTCCAGTTCTCATATCTAGATCCAGATATATCTGTCTGAAGTTTTGTGATTTTTGTAGCTACCCCAACCTGCGCTGCAGAGTTCGGGTTTACGTTCATTTCTTCAAACCCCTTATCAAACTCGCAAGAAGATAAGACGCCTAAAGCTAAAAATGTAATTAGTATTTTTTTCATATTTAATTTAATTTAAAATTTAAGGTTTACGTTAACACCAACAGTTCTTGGTACTGGCATTCCCCAGTATTCAAGCCCTTGAGAGTTGTTACTATTGTAGGCAGACTCTGGGTCTATGTTGTCAACTTCATTTGATAAAAAGAATAAGTTTTTAGCAATTAAAGAAATTGATGCACCTTGAAGAGATGTTCCCTCAAGCATACTTTTAGGAAAATTGTATCCAACACTTAGGTTTCTTAATCTCATGTAATCTGCATCATATATACTGGCTTCAGCAGCATCGTTGTATCTGTTCCAGTAATTTTGTTGTTGCACAACATTTAAAGATTGTGTTACAGTTGAACCGTCTTCCATAACACCTTTTGGAACCATACCGTTTTCTCTACCTCCAGCAGGAACAGTCATTTTGTGAAGACCTCTTCCTAACATTTCACCATTACTACCGGACATGATTTGACCACCCATTTTACCTTCAAAAAGCAAACCAGCGTTCCAATCTTTAAATCTAAATGTAGCTCCGATACCTACTTGTTCTGGAGCAACACCAAATCCTAAGATTTTTCTGTTGTTATCAATAACTGGTTCTGGATAACCTGCACTATTCATTTTATGTACTATATGTCCAGCATCATCTCTTTTGAAAGAAGTACCAAATAAGGCACCATATCTTTCACCAACTATGTGCATAACTCTCATGTTTCTGTTTCCAGCTACACCTCTTGGCTCATCTAGTGACACCATACCATCAGTATCGTTAGTTGCTACAACCTTACTTTTATTATTGGTGTAATTTAAAGAAACTTCCATTGCAAAGTCATCAGTAACAATAGGCTTAACTTTAACTAAAAGCTCAATACCTTTGTTACTAACCTTACCAAGATTTGCAAGAGCACTGTTAAAACCTGACGTATTTGAAGCCGAAACTCCAACGATATCTCCTTCAGTTTCATTATCGTAGTAAGTAGCGTCTACAGAAACTTTATTATCAAACATTCTAAGGTCAACACCAAATTCAGTTTCATTCTTTTCAAATGGAGTTATTTCGGAGTTAGGAATTTGACCACCATTTATTTGACCCATTGGGTTTCCTAAGTGTGGGTTTCCAAGAATAGAGTAAGAAAGATTCAATCTGTATGGATTATCTGCACCACCTGCTACTTGAGAATAACCTGCTCTTAATTTAAGGAACTCAACATTTGACCCTAAGTCTAAAGCATCTGAAAGCACTAATGAAAGTGAAGCAGATGTATATAAATCATTATTAGGAGCTTTTTTATCTTTTAAAGATAAAGTTGAGAACCAGTCGTTTCTAGCTGTTACTGTTAAATAAGCATATTCAGCCCAAGATAATTCTGCAGAACCATAAGCAGCATTAATTTGTTTTTCGCTGAACCCATAACCTGCACTCTTATTTTTAGTATTCGCATATGATACTAAACCAGGAACAATAAATTCACTTCCACTAATATTTACAGATTCACTATTATCTTTGTAAGAACTTACCCCTGCAAAAGCTGATAAGGATAAGTCACTAACTAGGTTTAAGTTGTCAGTTCCTAGGAAAAGATCCATGTCGTAAGATTGAGTAGCAAGTTTATATTCTGAAATACTTCCTTGAGTCTGATATCTTGTACCGTAAGGAGTGGAATTTGTTCTGTGAGCATCAAATCTGTCAACTCCAACTCTACCTCTTACATATAAAGCATCAGCTAAATCCCATCTTAGGTTCATAGCACCAATAAAACGTTCTTTATCCAATTCTTTGACATACATATTTTGAGCAAACCAAGGGTTTGTTATAAATTGTCCTGAGGTAAATACATATTCATTTAATCCATCCTCTTTAGTTCCATTTCCATTTGGACCAACTCCCCACATAACGTCCACTGACGGTGCATACTGTTTTGTAACCCAGTTTGCATTACCAGGACCATCAGAAACATTGGGGTTACCAGTCTGAGCTTCTCCGATATACTTAATGCTAGCATCTAAAGTAATCTTTTCACCTAATTTTTGACTAGTATTAATACTTAATGAGTTTCTGTCCAAACCTGACTCCGGAGCAATGTCATCATTATTCATATTTGTAAATCCAAATCTTGTATTTCCTTTCTCACCAGAAGTAGATAAAGAAACTGTGTTACTAAATGTAGTACCAGTCCTGTAGTATCTGTCTTGGTTATTACCTTTATAGCTGTATGGTCTGCTTACACCATCAAATTGCATAACATTGGAACCGTCCATTCTTGCTCCCCAAGAGGAATAAAGATTGTCAGTCGCAGAAAGTGCATTTGTTGGAGCTAAGCCTTGTGTTCCAGAACCATAAATGGTCTGTGCATCCCAAAGGCTGTTATTAAGCATATCAAACTGTGCAGTACTATTAATTTCAATACCAAGTCCTTCGCTTCCTAAACCGTTTTTAGTAGTAATAATAATTACACCATTGGAAGCCCTAGATCCGTAAAGTGCAGCAGCAGCTCCACCTTTCAGAACAGAAACAGATTCAACATCATCAGGGTTAATACTAGAGACACCGTCTCCAAAATCAGTACCACCCCACATACCAGCAGCACCTAAGTTGTTGTTGTTTATTGTGATCCCATCCACAACATAAAGTGGTTGGTTATTTCCGCTAAGTGAACTTGCACCACGAATTACAACTCTACTTGAACCTTTGGCACCCATTGCACCTCCTGAAATCATTACTCCAGCAACTTTACCTTGAAGTGCATTAATAGCATTTGTAGAAGGATTTGAGCTAATTTCACCTCCATCAACTTGTGTAACTGAGTAACCAACCGCTTTGGTACTTCTTTTAATACCAAGTGCAGTTACAACAACCTCTTCCAGAGCATTATCTGGAGATAAAGTTACGTTAACAGTTGTGGCAGAACCCACCTCAACAGTTTGAGACGTATACCCAACAAAACTAAAAACAAGTGTGTCTCCACTACTTGCGTTTATTGAATAGTTACCGTCAAAATCTGTAGAAACTCCGTCTGAAGTTCCTTGAACTACTACAGAAGCCCCAGGTAAAGGAACTCCATTTTCGTCTGTTACTGTACCACTAATAGTTTGAGCTTGCGCATGAAATCCAAACGCAAAAACTAACAAAAAAGAGGACAGAACTCTTAAGAATTTTGTTTTCATAAATATTATTTTTGTTTAATCAGCCACTAATTTAATAAAAATCTTAACACTTCATTAACACAAAGACACTAAAAATCAAATTTTTTGTGAATATCTCTATTTATTTTGATAAAATTTATCAATTAAATACTATGCATATTCTGATAAATCCCCCTAAAATATTGATAAAGAAAGTATTATATTTAAATATCACATTTACATAAGAAAATGCAATTAATTATAGTTTTTGTTTATAAAATTTGAAACTTTAAAACATGAATATAATTTCACTAACAAACAACCAAGCATATTTTCCCTCTGCAACATGCCCTTTTGGTAATTTTTTATTACTATGAACAATCAATTTTACCTTTTTTGCTGCAGTGTTCTCTAGAGGAACTTTAAACCACTTGAGCGCTGGCACCTCAAACACAGGTGATTTGGGAATAATTCGTGAATATAAAAGAGATTCTTTTTTAAAGGTAATATCAAACAATTCTATTTTTTCAGGAAACGTAATGTGGTCATTCATAAATGTTAGGGCAAGCAGACCTATTGAGTTGATGTCATTATCTGAGGGGATATCAATTTCTAAAACTAAATCGCCAGAGTTAATTTTATTTGACCCCGGCTCTTGATCATCCTTGATAAATCCATTCCAATCACCACTTCTAAAATTAGTATCTGCAACTACACCATCAAATAATTTAGGAATATTTTTATAGGTTGGATTAGGAAAAGATTTTAGTTTATAAGATTCAATAATCCCCGCTGTTTTAACATAGTCAATTGTGGTGGTTAAACTCGGCTTCCATCCCTTTTTAAAAGCCTTTGCTTTAAATGTCAATGATTTATCAATTTTAACTGATTCTTTGTATAATTTAGAAAGTGAATCTGGCTCTGTTCCATCTAATGTATATCTAACTTTAGGACTACCTAAAGCCTTGTAAATATTGATAAGTAAAGAGTCTTTAAACAGTGTTTGTTCAGTTGTAACCAGGGGTTGAGTCATTGGCATATCTTTAGCGAAATCAGCAACACCAAAATTTAAGTTAAGAGCAAAATTATCTTTCAACATTTTCTGTTGACTGGAAGTTATTTTGGTATTCCATAAATAGGCATTTTTTAATCTTGAATCCTCTAGGAAAGATAAAAAACCTGAATACGAGATATCAGTATCATTTAAATTTAAACTTTCTAAGTTTTTATTAATATTTTTCAGTCCCTTATCCGTGGTGTTGGTATTATTTAATTTCAGATATTTTAAATTTTTAAGACTGTTAAGTTTGGACAATTGATTATCTTTTAGATCCGTGTTACTTAAATCTAGTTTTACCAACTGATTTTTTATTTTAAGTAAAGCCGATATGTG
>MDTC01010361.1_pt1 | contig 23394 bp, 19 predicted proteins | sample 811181 | NCBI WGS metagenome assembly MDTC01 (sample SAMN05326644, study PRJNA326480) | marine metagenome | isolation source: seawater | place: Pacific Ocean: North | collected 2011 | reverse complement strand
CAAGAAGCGTGATGTTAAACAATAAGTTTCTTGGAGCATTAGGGAGAATAGTATTAGACACGGACATAAAGCCCTTTTGGGTAAAAACAGAAGAAGAAGCGGCATCAATAATAACAGCAGTATGTAAAATGAAACCAAAAACAAGAGAAACAATAGCACCACAAATATTTAAAAGATTAACAACAGATGATTTAAGATTAGATTTATTAACCAGCATTAAAGGAATATCAGTAAAAAAGGCAAAAGAACTAATAAAGCAATTCGGCTCTATTATGGAAATTGGTGAATGTTCAGTTTTTGAACTGCAAGCAATTGAAGGTATTGGGGAAACCTTAGCCAAAAGAATACTCTCCACATTAAACTCGGAAGAGAAGGTGAAAATATGAATGAAGAATATAATGAAGAAGAATATATGGAAATGCTTGAAACTAATGCAGGTGTTTTCAGCGAAGCCCTACCGAGAGTTGTTAGAGACTTTCAAAAATCAGCAGTTGAAGTATCGCACTATAATGATATACCCGCAGGAATAAGTTTCTTTACTATCTTAGGACAGATTTGTAAAGATTTTATTACTATTCCTAATGGAAGAAATCATGAAGATACAAGAATACACTTTTGTTGGATTCAAACTTCAGGAACGGGAAAATCAACTTTATGGAATTTTGTTGGCCCTGTTGCTAATAGAGTATTTAAGAGAATAAATGCACAAAACCAACACCCACCATACATAAATGAAAATAATATACCTATGAATAGAATCTTTGATACTTTTGGTATTACTGATTATACCGATTCTGTTTTAATTGGAGGTTTTACTAAAGAACAAGATGATGATGGAGAAAATGTTTATGAAAGAAATCCGGGTGTTTTAGAAGGAAATGGTTTAGCCCATTGGGATGAATTTGAATATTCAGGAATATTTAAACAAACTCAACATAAAGAAAACTCAATTGTTTATTTAAACACTTTAATGAACTCTTTATCGGGTAATTCTTGGATAATATCAAAAGCATTAACTTCTTTTGGTGGTATGATTATGGAATGTTTCTGTGAGCGTTCAGTAATTGCTATGACTTATCCTCCAAGTAATCTTAATGAAGTAATGGCTGAAAAAGGAGTATTACAAAGAATGCTTGTTTATTGTTGGGAAGTTCCCGAATTTATCCAACATAAAATGAGACTTGAACAAATAGCAAAGGCGGGAACAATAGAAGAAGTAAATACACCAATTGATAGATATGTTGAGGCTTTAATGACTATTTACAACATGACTAAGAAAAGATGGGAAGATGTAAATAAAAATCCTCTTGAAACAATGACATTTACTCCGGACTTTAATCAAGTCCTAAGATTAGAATATGAGACACTAAGAAAAATCATGCAAGGTTCAAGAGACGATGTTGCGGTTATTGCAGGAAACTTTACTACTCGTTTGATGAAGATATTGTATAAAATGTCTGTTCTTTGTAGTGTTGCTTCCGCACCGTCTATTAACAATGAAGAAGATAGATTCAAAGTCACAGGACATAATGTGCGACAAGCCGCAACAATTATCAAACAATGCTACATGACATTAGTTGATTGGCTTGAAAGAACCATGAGACAGAAGAAGCGAAGCATCGCAGAAAACAATTTAGAGCCAATTTTCGTTGAAATCTACGATAAGTTAAATAAAGATGATGAGGGATTCGTGAATAAGACCAACCTCTTAACCGAAGTCAAGACCAAAGCGAAGAAGTCAAGGGCGCAGATTTATAGATATTATGAAGTTATTAGACATAAGTTTGAAGAAAAGAAGGAAGGCAGAACAACATATATTAAAATGATAAAGGGTGATGATGAATGAAATGGGAAAATACATATTTAGTTTTTCAAGTGGAAAAAGGGCCAAAAGTAATAATTGACACGCTAAACACTTATGGCGATGATGGTTGGGAATGTTGTTCTCAACTAATTGTTGCGAATAAGCAGATAGTTTGTTTCCTTAAGAGAAGAACTGATTTAGATGAAGAACCTAAAGTGAACAAAGAAGAGGAAAAGATTAGCAAACTTTGGTCTAATGGTGAGTAAATGTCAGTATTGGCTATTGACTTAGAAACTAAAAATATGTCTTATGACATAGGCGGTTTCGGCAATACACATATGTTTCAAGTATCTACTGTTGCTACTTGGAATGGTAAAACCGGAACAGTTTATGTTGATGAGAAAATGGATAGTTTTGCTAAGTCCGGCCATATTATTAAATCGTTATCCGAACTAAAATACGATTTAGACGAGCATTTACAAAAAGGCGGGGTTCTTTTAGGACATAACATTAAGGCTTTTGATTTACCTATATTGAGAGATTCTATGGATATTTATTGCATTAATAAATATTTAAAAGAAGAGAAATTTATAGATACAAGCCGTATCTTAATGAAAGAGCATGGAGAAAGATACCAACTTAAGAATTTGGTAAAATGCACTATGAATGATGCAAAACTTATGGATAGCGCAGATGCTCCTAAATTGTGGAAAATGGGTCAATATGATGAAGTTGTTGAGTATTGCATGAAAGATACTCAATTAGTCTATGACCTTTGGAAATATGGACAAGATAATGGATTAGTCAAAGGCTTTTCAATGGAAAAGGGCGAATATACAGAATTGGAGGTTGATTGGTAATGACAGGCTGGGAATGGTTTGGTTTAATTGTTTTCGTTGTTATTCTTATGCTTCTTTTCTTTGCCGCTTTCGGTGGAACTAATATCACCGATGAAAGCGTTGAAGAATATATGAAGCGTTTGATGAGCGAAGATAACAGAAACAACAAGTGATTGAATGAGTTTAAAACAAGAATGCCGCTACTGTGGTGAAAAAACGGTAGCGAGAAGGCTATTAGGCTTTTATGTAGGTTCTCCCGAACAAGTAAAGTTGTGGGAATGTAGGGCTTGTAATGGGATATGGTCGGATAAAACTAAATGAGGGGGGCTTCGGCCTCTCTCATTTTTTTTTGGTTTTTCAAAAATCACGATTTTTTGTTCGCTTATTTTGAATTTTGTTCGGGTAAATCAAAATCATTTTCTTGAACAAAAATAACTCCAACTTTTTCTTTACTTAATGCAAATGACATAATTAAATAGCCAAAAATAACACTAAGGAGAAACAACAGAATTAGATATGTCATGCGGAATACACCAAAACCCTATTTTATCACAGTATGAACCATATTTATGTTTCATAGCAGAAACATACGCATTATAGGATATTGGATTATCAGCGACCCAAGAATCAAACCAACCAATATTCCAATGCAAATCGGCTGGTATATCCCAAGTCTCTATATCTTCTTTGATTAAAGTAAATCTACTATCTCTCGCACAATAAGGCCAAACTAAATCTATTACATCTTGTGAGTTTTCTATAATTGTAACTGAATTAAAATTATGATTATCAATTAGTTCTTTATTTAGAAAACCAATTCCTAAACCCGCTACTAATATATCTCCGGTGGCATTCTCCCATAGCCATTTATGCGTGTCGTATTCATACTGACAATCTTTCATAATAGATTTATTCATACTAACTTTAACTAACGAACATTCACCATTATCAATTTCTACTTTCCAATTTCCTATTTGATTTTCGGGTATATTTATTCCTAACAACTAATCACCTCATGTTAATGTTATTTCTACTATGTGAAATCCAATTTCTGTAAGATTGCCACCACTTGCTTTTGCTTGATACACAATTGTAATCACATCTCCCGCACTAATTGTTCCTCCCCTACCCCTGTTATCATACACTTGGCAATAATCTATTGCGGAACTTGAACCGACATTAAATGTTAATTGACCTACTCCTAATAATCCCCAATTTGATGAAAGACCTTGAACGGGGGTATCATTACCTATTGCCAAAAGATTCTGTTGAGGGAAATTAGGGGCTTCTAATGAATTACCAAATTGAACAGCAGGATTAAAAACAAATAATCCGCTTGAAGTGGTGCTTGCATGGACACAACTTATAAAACTAATACCGCTAATAGTATTTGAGTTGTTAGGAAATTGAAGAAAAGCCCCTATACCGATATAAACAACTTGAAAAGGATTAGTATTTTGCTGTGCCGCAACTAAAAAATTAATTAAAGTAGTAGCACTAAGAGTATATGCACTTTTAGTTGTGGTAGAATTTACTACTGAAACCGTTGGCGCACTAAGTCCTGTTATGTTTGTTCCCACACCGCTAGTAATAGTAAAATTTGGTGGCCCTGAATTAAATGTGCCATTTCTAAAAAATGAAATAATGCAACCTGCATTCGCCCCATTTGTAGCACTATCGGAAAAATAAAGTTGATTTAAAGTAACTCCGGCAGGTGGTGTTCCTCCACCACCAGCATTAGCGACATCTTCTTCACAAATACCAGCAAGAGCGTTATACAAATTAATCAAACTCCTAATGCAATCCAATCATTATTACCAATAGCAATACAAGTTATAGCATTAAAAGTAGCAACCGTAGCATCGGAAGCCGCACCATTAATGTTATTACCATTTCTTCCAACAGTAATATTTCCATTTGTCGTATTTAAAATAGTAAAATGCACTCCATCTTGTGAATTAGCGGGTAAAGTTACATTTCCTGCACAGTTTAGATATACTCCTGCGTGAGTTGCTTCTGTTAAAGTAGTGCTTGCTGAAACAGCAACCATTGGCAATCTTGAACTTCTAAATGTTCCTCCGGCAACAACTTCTAATGTCGCAGATGGAGTATTTGTTCCAATTCCTACTTTATTATTTTGAGCATCAACATAAAACATCTCATTACTATTTGTTGATGCAATTGTAAAATTATTTTTAACAGAACCACCGCCAAACACAGTTCCAGCAATACCATCTATTCTCATAAATTCTGCTTCTGTTCCTGCTTTTACCGCATAAAGCACTAATCTTCCGTCTCCTTGACCTGCGGTTCTATCAGTTATTACTCCTTCTATTCTTGAATAATTATAGGCACTATTTCCATTATCTCTTGCACCAAATGTTATATCAGCAATACTGTCTCCATCAGACAAACCTGTGCTATTCCTAAAAAATTCTATTCTTGCAGATTCAGCATGATTGTTTTCGTTTTGTATTAAAACTGATGGACTACGGGAAGTATTACTTCCAACTCCTATAACTTCAAAATCTCTATTAACATCATTTCCGCTACCTCCGACCCTAACACCGTTTCTATGTCCATCAAGCATTAGTATTTGGTCGCCCGCAAGAGTTCTAAAGGTTAAATCTGCACCATTACCCGTAGAAGGGTGAGTGTTTTTTAATTGAATTTTAACATCTTGAGGGTCATTATTAGTATCTTGTGCTATTTCTAAAATTTCTCTATATGTTCCAGCGTATTGTCCATAATAGTCTGTTCCAATACTTACTGATTTTGTCTCTTGATTAAAAGTCAAATATTGTATTTGCATTGGGTTTGTTCCACCTTTCAACACCGCTATTATAACATCTCCTGCGGTATAATTAGGTATTTGATTATCAGCAGTTGCTTGCCTTATTGCTAAGGTATTTGGTGCAGAAGAAGGATTAACGAGTAAATGGTATCTATTAGCAGTTGAAGGTATTGTTAATGTTTGAGTAGTTGCGTTTGTATAATCAACTTGATGCAATCTACCGTCTCTAAATATCGTTCCTTCTGCTACCGTTATACTTGTTTGTGATACAGCAGTTGCATTAAAACCAGCAGTTGCATAGCCACCTGCTATTGCTAAACTTAATACTTTGAATAAACCGGAATGCGGAAAATCGGTATCATCAATCAATTGATTAGTCGGGGTAAAACCCTGTGCCGTTGGTGCTTCATTTGAAGATAAAAATTCTGGATTATTTAATGATGTGGACATATTACTCAACCTCTACTGTTAGGAAAATTTGTATTCTTTCTGTTGTGCTAAATGGCCCAACTGCTTCAAAATTGACCCTGCCAAGCATATTTGACGACGAATCAAAGAAACCCATTTCCCTTATTAGTTTGCCTGTTATATTAGAGCCAACTTCCTCAATCTTTATCTGCACCACATTAACATTTGATTTTTCCGCACTAATTGATGGTGTAATGCCGCCTATCGGCACATCTAAATCAAGTGCTAATGGACTTGTAGTGTTTCCACCTAATCCTATTTTACCCGTAGCAACGAGGGTTTTCAGTTCTGTTGCTAATAATTCTTTTAGTTTATCTGTTATCATAAATCTTCCTCCACCAATGTTGTAAAGGTCTGCGTTCCGTCTGCAAAACCCATTGGAGTTGTATTAGTATTTAGCGTTGTTCTAAACCCTAAATTAGTTCCCGTTGATGCTTTTTTCCTAATCAACAAATGCATTTCTTTTATCTTTACACTATCAAAGAAATCAAAAGCATTTTCATTAACATTGAAATTTTTATTTCTTATATATGATTTAGTTTGTTTATTATCAAGAAGTAAATCAGCAATAGTATCTTCTATTCCTTTAATGTATTTACCTAATTTTAATTGAACTAATCCGTCAAAACTTTGTATTTTTTCTAATATTAAAAATGGTTTTGGGTCAATACCTGCGACTTTAGATTCTAAAATAACAGTTTCTCCCACATCTAAACATTTAATTTTAGAAACGGGTATTTTGCATTCAATTAATTCTTGTAGTTGAGTATGCATAATTAATTTTTCCTGCGCCTCTCTTTCTACATCTTCTTTGGTATTTAATTTATCTTCAAATATTTCTAATGTCTTTTTTCCATTTTTCTTAATTTCTCTAAAGTCTTTTCTAATAGCCTTATGATTACTTCCATACACTATTATTTCATTAAAATAATTAAACTTAGAACTAACCGTTTTAATTTCTGTTATGTCATCATCAGTAAAAGAATACTGAGCATTAAAATCTGAGTCATCATAGTTTATTATTTTTATTTGGCCTTCTATATTTACCATTTTCTTGTCTTTTAGTTTTAATAAATAGTTAAGTAAGTTAAATAAATTTGTTCCTTGAAAATTAGGAGAAGCAAATAACTTATAATCTTCCTTTGTTAGATTAAAATTAATATCATTTTCTATTAAAAGTTCTTCAATAGTTTCTTCTATTTCTTTGCATATATCAACAGTTGTGCCTATTACTGCTCTCGTAGCATTTTTATCTATATCTCCATTAACTGTCAATTCAAATGTTTCGGAAACAGAAACAATCCCGTTTAATTTTTTAATATCTCCTAACTCTAAATAATATCCAACTGTATCATTTTGGTCTATGCCCCTGACATTACAAACCAAAGAATTGTCTCCATCGGATAAACAAAATTCACCTTCTAAATTATTTAGGATAGCAGTTAGCGCAGATGTTGTTCTTACTACCAAGTCGGATTGTCCTCCTAATTTATCTAAATCGGCTATTACATACATTGACTGAACTCCCTCTTTAGAAGAAACCCCGCTTCCCTCCGAATTTAAATAATTACTCCATGAAGGAGGATTAGAAATCATGTTTTCATTATCCATATTTTTTGTATAAGCAGAAGTTAAAGTGTTAAGTTTAATTTCTTTTGGTGTTTTATCCCAAAAACATACAGGATTAGGTTGTAAAATTTTATATTTTTCTGTGCTTAATACTTTATCAGTTATAAGACGGCAAAAATTACCATAAACATGACCGCTTGCTTGAGCAGAACTACCTTGATGAGTTAAGTCATTTTCGTGAGCAACAACATAAATCAATTCATTATCATTATGCATCAATTCGTGGTCGGAAGTGGCGTTTGTATGTGTTGTCGCTTCCCCTCTTTCATATCTTTTTCCTCTTCCAACAGGAACAAGATAACAACCTGTTAAATCAACATATTTTAAGAAAGTATTTTCTTCTGCTAATTCTATTCTATGATTAAAGTTAGCATTTGCTCCCGTTGCAGAAGGAGTATTTACTTGACTCATATTTGTCATATCTAAATGAAATTTAACACCCATATATCCACTTATAGTAGTTGCTTCTTTATCTGCCGAATCTGCTGGTATTGATTCTCCCGCTTCAACAGTTGTTCCAAACATAGGATAAACCACAGAACGGCCTTTGTTGTTAGGGCTATTAGCCCCACTATCATATCTAAACACATACCCCATTGAAGCATAGGAGCAAAATGGACTTACCATATGTGAATTAATATCGGCTTGTTCCTGTTCTGTTCCTATTGGTTTAAGATTAACAACTTTTATTGACGATACTAACCTATCATTTGTTTTTGAACCTTGATTAAAGTCCAATCTATCTAAAAAGCGAACAATATCCCAATCTACTATGTCTCTAAATAAGTTCGGTTGTCCTTGCTGATTCCATAATCTATCTTTAAAGAAGTTCCAACTCTCAATAGTATTATTGTTATTAGCATCAAGAGTTTCAAGTCTCCAAAATCCTTCGGGTTGAGAATTAGCAGGATTTGTGGGGTCAGCAGTATTACCACTATTAGTCGGGTGTGTCGTGTATTTTCCAAAGAAAGCATATGGAAGCAATATGCTTTGATTATCATAAATATCAGTTTTTCTTACAGTTCTCATACTTATTGGAATAACATCTGCATTTCCTGAATTAGCAATATAATAATCACTCCATGTTGAAGGGGTTATGCGGTCATTTGCATTACTTTGTCCAAGAGGGTCATTACTTCCCGTAAATCTATCGTCTTGCGTCATTATTGTTCCATATAAAAGATGAATATTAGTTGCTTTAAATCTAAAATCAGTATAATTTTCATTACCCATAGGATATTCATACAATATTGACCCTACATCTCTCCCACCAATAGTTAAAGAATTTATAATATCTGCATTTTTAACATATAATAAACTATCTCCAACAATATAAGCAAATCCTGATAAAATTGAATTAGTAGAAGTATAATGTTGATTTGCGGTTGAAGTGCTTTGTCCGTTATTTATACGAGTATAAAATATTCCACCTGCACAAGTTAATACATTATTATTTATAGCGGTAACTCTTGCTACAATTTTATTACTTAAACGGTCAATAATAAAATCATTAACCTGAATACCTGCTAAACCCGGATTATTTTGTAAAGTAATATCATTACTACCAATAGCAGGTAATGAGGCTAAAGTATTAACTCCCGTATCATATACTTTTAAAGCAGATAATCCTGTTGATTCAACGGAAGAATCTTCCGGAACATCAAATTCAGGATTTATAGGATTAAAAAATGAATCAAAAACGCACTCGGTTAATCTCATTAATGAAAATCTTTTAAGATTAGATAATGTTTTATTACTGTTAATAATATTAGAATGTTTATAACTTGTATCAAAATGAACAGATGAAACAGTATTTCCATAAGTATCATTTTTACTTACAGAATGAGAAGTTTCAATAGGGGAATCAATAGAAAATAAACCATAATTACTTAATGTTCTTGTTGCACTATTTAATAAACTATCTGTTCTTCTTGAAGTATAATATTCTATATCTCTATTACCATATAAAAATAACCTTGCGGCCTTATTATCAATTTGATGTAATTTATCTCTTACTAAAAGAGGATTAAATATGCTTTCTATGCCTCCTGCGTTATTAGGCGGGTGTGAATATAAATTACTTGGAGTGTTTGGTAATAAAACTTGATAAGTCGGGTCTTTATTATTTCCACCATTACTATCAGTTATGTCCACAGTAGCAGGAGGAACAAATTTTTTATCAGCAAAATTGGAATATGTAATCGGTCTAATTCCTCTTAGACCAATTGGTAAATGTCTATAATTCACATAACTCGTTTCAAAAATACTTTCTATTATATTTAATGGCGAGGAAAGAGTAGGGTGGCTACTATAAGTATCAACATAATAGTTAAAAATTGATGAAAAGGGATAAAATGGTTTATTTACACCCTTTAGCGGAGTAGTATTTCCTCCAATAGTATCTTCTTTTACATTGACAAGATTGTATTTTTTATCTCCTATTTGTCCTTTTTCTAAATTAAAAATTCTATGAAATCTATCATTGTATCTTCGTATATTATCTACTTCGGTTGTATAGGTGTTTTGCCCTATTTGCTGACTTGTATTTTGATAATTTAATTTAAAATTATATTTTTTTACGGTAGTGTTTGTTGCTCTTTGTCCTATCATACCTATCATTTTGTTTAGGTGTAAATGCGCTCCATTTACTAAATGTAGTGGTATAATTTTATTTCCATATTGATATATACAACTAATTGCATCTCCCACAGTTAAACTTACGGGTCTATCAACAAAAATACGAGTAGAATCTGCTACATTTCCTATACTGTTAGTTGCAGAAACTTGTCTTGTTTGATAACCTGTAAATCTACCAATAAATTGATTATTAGCAAATAACGGGTCGCCAACTCGCAAGTCAGTTAAAATTCCCATATTAGTTGAATGCCCAAAACTTTCAGTAGTTAATAGAATGTGTCTATGTCCATTTGTTGCATCGGTTTCAACATAACTGCTAAAATTACCTAAACCTGCTAATGATGGCGATTCTAAATTTAAATAATTTTCTGTTTCTCTTCCTAAAGTTAAAGGCATATAAGGGGCAAGTTTTACAGTTGTTAATGTTTTATCTTCATTGACTTCAATAACTGTAAAATCAATTAAAGTATTAATTACTTCATCAGTAAAACCATCAATCGTCGCTTGAAACGGCAAATCACTTAATAAATTTTCAGTTTTACTAATATTAAATCCTTGAGCCTTTATGTGAGAATCTTCCGCAGAACCGACTAATGGTGTTGATTCAACCAAATTATTTAGTTTTGTTCCTGTAAGTTTAACACCATCATTAAAAAATAACCCTTTATCACTTGCTCCTGCTAAACTTGTAACTGAATTAGTATAAGGATTAGAAGCCATCGCTTTACCAAAAATATAATGTTTATTTGTTTCTTTATACACTTTTTTATCAATATTAGTTGTTGGCCCATTTTCGCTTGAAGGGCCATTTACTAAAGAGTAATTTGTTATATTAGAACCACTTGCAGAAACTTGACCTAAATAACCATAATTAGACCATAAATGGTCGCCTTCGGATAAAGTCACTCCGCTTGTAAAATTGATATTTAGTGAACCCTGACCTTGACCCCATGTAGCATTACCAACTACTGTTAAATCGTTATATGGGCTGAATCCTGTTGTAATAAAATCAGCACTAAATAAAGTATCTTTATTAATAATAATATCAACTAATTTAGATAATGTGTTTCTTCCTTCAACTTCAAAAACGCTTTGTTGATTTTCTAAAGTTTTATTTATTCTCTCTACCTCTCCAAAAAACACTTGATAATTTAATAAAATCTGTCCAAATATATATCTTAATGCACTCTCATTATCCATTAAATTATTTTCAAAAGTCAGCGTCAATAAACCATATTCTTCATTCACATTAGAAATAAAACTACCCATACGACAATAGAAATTTTTGTATTGATTTGAAAGAATAATAGCATTTAATTTTTCTAATTTATCTCCAGATATATTTGTTGCTGTTATAAAAGTATTATCAACAGGATTTAATCTTCTTCTATATACTTTTGTTCCATTAGAGAAAGAAGTTAAAGAAGTAGTATTTGTGAAAATAGATTCCGTTGTTAAACGACTATGATTTTCTAAGATAATGTTATGTGTTGATGCGACACCATTAACAATACAAATTCTTTCGCCTATTTTTATTTCATTATTGGCACTAAAATATAAATTAGGTCTTTCAACTTCTCCTTCTAAAGAATAAGTCCGTGTTCCAGCATTTACTAAAGCGTTAATAGTTCCAACTTCAACCCAATCATTTAAATTTTCTTCGCTTAATTTTTGATTAACAAAGAACCTATCATTATTATACACTTTATTTGATAAATTTTTAGTGCTATCAATTAATTTAAGAGAAGCATATCCAGCCTTAGCATCAAATGAATCAGCAATATTGCATTCATAAACATTAGGCATTCTATTATTATCTTCCGGTGAAAAGTTGTAATAAACATATCGCATTTGACCTGCTAAATTTAAAGATGAAGAATTATCATCAACATCTCGCCTTGCATTTATAAAACAATCATTATAATCTGTTGTATCGGTAAAAGTTCCGGCAAGAAGGCTACTTTCATTACTTGTAGCAACATTAGGGTCGTCTAATAATTTTAATTTATCTTCTAATTTAATTTTGTAAGTAAATTTACTATAATCTATTATTTTGTATCTATGGTCGGCAACAGTTGTAAAGGCATGATTTATACTATTTACTGTAATTGAATTTACATTACTATTTGTAAAACTACTCCTAAGCATATATTTAGTATTATGATTTAATTCATCTTTCTTATCTAACTTATCATTATAAAAATAAAAGTAGGGTCTTGCTATATTTAGCATTGATATATCTTTATCAATTCCTGCCGAAACAGCAAGTATTTTATTTGCATTAGATGGGCCTTTAAAAACTTTAAATTTAACACCTTTTGCTATTTCTTTACCTAATCTTGGGCTAAACTCAAACTTATCTCCTTGAGCATCAGCACTTACTACTTTAGTTATTTTAGCAAAGTGATACAAATTATGATTATCTGAATTTATTAAAACATAGTATTCATTGTTTGCTAAATTAATACTTGATAAATTTAATCCTGTATTTGTATGACTATCAAAACATCTAATAGAGAATCCATCAGTAGCGTGTAGATTTGAATATTCAGTATGTATATGACCGGAAGAAATGGGTCTTTGAAATGTATCGGTAGAAACGCTACCATCTTCATATATTATCATAAACAATTTATCTCCGCTTAAATAGCCCGAATGATAAATTCGTGCGTTAGTCGGAACATCATAATATTCATTTGGAGTGGGAACGGGAGGATTCCCTGCTAAGTTGTAAGAAGCCTTAACTCCACCAATACTTATTGCTGGCATTACTCATCAACCTCTTCAAATCTTAAATACAACAAAGTATCATCAAAAAACGGAAACAAAGAATTACTATAAGATATTTTTTTCTTTGTTCCTCTTTCTAAAGACATTTCATGAAATTCACCCATATATTGAGAAGCGTTCCTTGCAGTAATTGTTCCATCAGTTGTGGTTCTTCCAATCAAGCAATCACTTCTATCAAATTCAAATGTTCCTGCCGTGTTGTGTTTAGCGGAAAGAACCAAACTTCTATTGTAAAAAATGTCTATTACATTATCAAATTCATTATAAGAAACCGCTAAGTGATGCATATTTTTAACATACTTAGGCTCTTTGAAAGGCTCAATGTATATATCTGCTCCACTATCAATATCTGCATTATAGACTTGATTACCTTGAAGAGTCAAAGGAAGGCTTGCGCCAGCAATAGTGCCTACTTCTATAAAATCAAATCCATTTCTAACAAATATTTTTTGACCTGCAAAAAAGGTAGCAGTATTGACTCTTGAACCATTCATAGTTATTGGAAAACTATTTCCGCCCGCACTAAAAGCAGAACTTAATGTTGCTACGCTTTCATATTTTAAAACACCGTCAGCATCAAATCCTGAATAATTATAGTTATTATCTGCATTACCCATTAACCAACTTTTATCCATTACAGGTCTAATTAGTGTTCCTGTTTCAAAAGTTTGATTGACTCCCCCTATCTTCATTATGACTTTTATTTTGTATTCAGCAGGTTGGTTGTTATCTGTCAATGTTGTATTTGTAAGATATACTGAAAAATTAGCATTGTAAAAAAGAGCCATACTATGTGTTAATCTATCACCTAACCACATATACCTATAACTAATACTTGTTGAAGGAGAACCCGATTCGGGCATTATGTATTGATTGTTTGGCTGTGCGCTACGGCCTCTAAAACCTTCTCCACCCATACCATTAATATCATAAGGAGTAAATATTGCTTCATAAGTAAAAGACCCGCTATGACCCCATAAACCGTAAGGAACATCATCTGTTGTGTCGCTATTGTTAGCAAAATCAACAATATTATCTGCATAATTAATATTTATATGAGCATTACACATAATGGGAAACACTATGCTTCTTTGCTTTCCTAAATAAATATCATACATTTAAATCGCCTCATGGGAAAATATTAGCCACTCTAAAACTCATACTGAAAGTAATCTGTGTTGGTTGTTCTGCTTCTATTGAAAAGTTAAAATTTTCAATAAAACCCGTTAATCCTGTTGAGTTGTGGTCTGTTGGAAAATCAGCAGGTAATGGAACTCTCTCATTGTCTTTTTCTAATGCTGAACCTCTTGAAGCGAAAGTAAAGGGTATTCTTTCTACTGCATTTCTTTCAACATAGTTTTCATCAATGTTTGATTGTATTAGAAAAACCAATTCATTAAAATTTTGATAATGAGCCAAACCGGAAGAATCAACACCCGATGCAATTAATTGAGCCAATTCTTCTGCGGTCATATTTATTGGAGTAAATGTTCCTGAATTTTTAGTATGGCTTCTTCTTATTGTTGCGCTTGTAATGACTCCATTCAATGTAATGCTCTTGCTCGCCATTCCCAAATCAACCGCAATTGTTTCCGATTGACCCCTTGCTATGCTTGAAAGAGGAACGGGTAAAGCCGGAACTGTTCTGCTAACATCAACCCCGACTGAAATACATTTTAACGGAATAGTATCTACTTGATTACCAACGGAACTATTATGAGCATTTATTTTAAGAAAAACATTATGTTCGGTATTAATTACATCTATTGGCATTTTATCACCTTATCCCCGACATTCCTGTATTTCTATTAATACTATTATTGACTAATCTTCCAACCTTTTCTGCTATTCTTCGCATTTCAGCATCGGAAGTATCTTTTGCATTAATTGTAATATTAATTGTGTTTCCGCCTCTATTTGATGAAGCGGTTCTTTTACTTACATGGTTATTTTTAACTCTTGAACCAATTGGTAATTTAACTAATTCCGGCCCTTTTTCTCCAACAATTGACATACCGCCTGTTGCAGTTCCTCCTGTATTAAAGAAATCAAATAGACCTTTTATTTTACTTACTAAGAAACCGATAACTTTTGGAATCAAACCTATAATAAGAACGACTAAAGCAACAGGCCAACCAACAAATAAACCAACAAGTATAACAACTAACAAAAGAATTTTACCAAAGTTGTTCCTGAAGTTCGTAAAACTTGAAAATGCAGTTCCAAGCCATTTAAACAATTTTTTGCCTCCGACTGTAATCATTTTGAAAACTAATGCTCCTAATCCGACAACTGCGGCTAATGCTAATCCAAAAACAAATTGTAAAACCCCCAATCCAATTTCTAAAACACCGTTTAAAACTTGGTTTAAGTCGCCATTAATTATACCGTTAAATACATCGGATAGTCCTTCCCAAATTCCTTTTAGGGCATCAGACATAATAAAAATAAATGGTTTAATAATACCCGATGCGAATTTCCACGCTTCCTTTATTGTTTTAGAAACAACTACAATAACCGCAGAAACAATTGCTAAATAGAACATTCCCATCACTAAAAATGTCATTATTGGTCTAAAAGCCATTTTCGCCATATCAAAATACTTTCTTGCTCCTTTACCTATTTTTTCTTTAAATTCTCCAAAATTCTCTACAAGATTAACCGTTCCATTAGCCATTTTCATAACAAGTTTAGGAATTAAACCCATTTTCATGATTCCTCCCATTCTTCCTAATAGTCCTTTAGTTTCTGCACCCTGCCCTTGTTCTTTTCTTAATTTATCTCGTTTTTCTTCTAACTCCTTTACTGCATCGGGGTCAAGAGTTTCTTTTCCAAGTGTTTTATTTTTTTCATTGTCTGCTAATGCCTTTTCTATTTTTTTAAGGTTTCTTGATTTACCAAAGAAAGCATTAACTCCTAATGCCGCATCTCCTTTACCTAAAGGATTCATTTTACTCATTAGTTTAACAGTAGTTGTTAAAAAATTATTAGAGTCTTTAGCCCCATCTCTTATTGCTCTAAATGAAGAACCTAATCCATTAAAGATAGAAGCAACCTTATTTACCATTCTAAACATTCCGGGCGGCATAAACCCATAAATGACTCTCCTTACGGCTTGTGCTTCAAATCCAAGTATTTTTACCTTTTCTGAAGTTCCGGTCATAAATGTGGCTAAATATTCTAAAGTTGTTCCTCCTGCCTTTCTATAATCTTGAAATGTTTTAATACCCAAATTAAATTGGTCGTTATTCATTTTTTGAGTAGCAGATAATATTCTTGTTCTTGTATTTAGATACTCTTCTAACTTAACTTGTTCTCTTAATTCTTTTTTATTTAACTTACTTAAATCAATATTTTTTTCTATTTCTTTATTATGTTTTTCAAGCAGTTGTGTTGCTTGTTTTCTATTTTTAATAGTTTGCTTAATTAATACATCAAAAGCCCTAAGCATTTTTTCCATGCCATCGGTTGTATTTTTGATGTTTGCCATTAAATCACCTTAAACTATTCATTTGTGTTTTAGTTTCGGAACTTATCTTGTCTAACTCTTCCGCCTTCATCATTTCTATTTCACTATGGATTATAAGCAAATCGCTCACTAAACTCGCTGGCATCTTATAAATCTCCAATGGGCTAATCGCTAAGGCTTTAGCGAGAGTATAAACAATAACGAGAGAAAGTCGTTGGGGGTCATTTCTTTTGCCCCTAATAACTTCTCTCATTATTCGTTTTTTTCTTCATCACCTTCAAGTGTTGAGAAAGGATTAGGTAATATTTCCTTTAGTTGATTACCCACATAAGGGGTTAATCTTAGAATGTCAATTGCTGAAAGATGCGGTTCTGTTTTAACCACAAAATTTTCAACCATAAATTTAAACATAGCATTCAAATCAATGTCCATGTCTTGATTCTTAGCATCAATTTTCATCATGCTATTCATCGCTTTATCAACCTCAAGCCAAGTTGGTTCTTTAACCCAAATCTTGAGGTATTCTTCTTTATCTTCTGCAACTTTAATATAGTGCATCTTAGGCTCTTGTAGTGCAAAAAGCACCGACTTATCACTTACTATTTTCTTATCCATGTTATCCACCTTCAAAACCAACAAACAAACAAACGGTGTTGGTGGAATATTACTTTTCTAATTTAGATTTTCTTTTTCTTTTAGGTTTAGGTTTAGGTTCTTCAACCTTTTTTTCTTTGAGTTGCCTCAATGCTTCTCTTAATGTGAGTCCTTTAACCATATAATCACCCTTGTAGAATCCAATTGGTAGTAGCAACAATGCTTGAACATTTTCTCGGCATAACTGTTGCTTCAATTGTCACCGCACCCTTATTATCGGGAATGGTGACATTAGCAGAACTTAGAAGATAATCAGTTAAAGTAATAGTGAATGTTTCATTAGCATTTCCTTGCTTAGTAAAAGTCAAAATAATATCATTATTTCCTGCCGTTTGTTCTGCTGTATCTGTATTGTCTAATAACTCTCTAAAAAGTCTGTTATCAGTAATCAAAGCAGTAAAACTAATTTCATAGGTTCTTTGAGCAGGTATAGCATCTTTTATGGATTTGCTTTGAGAACCTAAGAATCTCTTATCTTCTAATGAGTTATTCATATTCAAAGTAAAACTTGTTATCTTCAAGAAATTTTGGCCAAAGATTGAGAAACTTCCACCGGAATAAAAGTAAGGTTCGTTGAAAGATTCTTGTTCCGTATTATAATTTATTAAAGATGTATTAGTGGCTTGGCCGTTTCTTGCTTCAAATACTGCATCAGTATTTGGCAGATGAACATTTCTTGTGTTTAGATTCATAGTCATTTTAACTTCTTCATTTTCATTAGCGGTTAAACTAATATCATTTACCATATTTCCTCTTGCGATTCTAACAAAGTTATTATCTTCATAAGTATCTGTTCCGGTTTTATAATGATTAGCAACTGCACCATCTAACTTACTAATACTTTGTTCCAAAGCGAATGATGGAAGAATATCTCCTTCAACCTCCTTAAAAGTATAAGTCAATAAATCACTTGTTCCGGAATTTGTTGGAACTGCGACAATATCCATAGCGTTATGTGCGTCTGTTGCCATTAGTGGAGGAACAATTTTATCCCCGACTGTTCTGTAAATAATCGGCCCTTGTGCTAAAAATGCCGCATTGTCTATTAAGAATTTATTATTTGTATCTGCATTAGAAGTTTGTAATCCGTTTGCATTCAAATTTGCGTTATTAGTTCCAATTATATTTGAACCTGTTATTGTTTCACAAGAACCTAAGAAATAATAAAACCAAGTTGGGTGTGTAAGAACAAAAGCCAAACTTCCACCTGTTGCATTTTCAGTTCCTTTGTATTGGTAAGTCCAATTTCTTGAACCGCCTAAAGACAGATTCATTTGTTTCATTTCAACCTCAACATTAGGGAAAGTTCCTGTTTCTAATAGACCCAACCAATTATCAGCAAGTAGTCTTTTAGTTGCGGTTGTGCTTGTTAGAGTTATTGCTATTTGTCCATCTTGTCCGTTTGAAGCGATAGTAGCAGTTCCACTACCCGAATATCCGCTTCCTGCATTATTAACTGTCACCGCAGTAATTACTCCACCCGCAGTATTACTGTCTAAAGTCACTCCGCCATTAGTATCTTCTGCTGAATTTGTCACAAAACCACCAATAGAGTTAGTAATTGTCAAAACATTAGCGGCTCTTGTAATGGTTAAATCTTCATTAGCCAAAGCAAGTCTAACTGCTTCTGCAACAGTTGAACCATCATCTCCTGTTGTGACAGTAATTGTAATATCTCTATCAGCACTTGTAGAAGTAGCAGAATGGCTTGCATCATTAAAAATAACGGCTATTCTTTCTGTTCCACCAAGTCCTGCGATAAATAAAGTAATGAAACCATCAGCATTCCCCGCCCCATTTTCATAATTATCTGCGGCTACCGTAGCAAAAGTCATTTGCGTTGCATGGGCTGAAAGAGTTAATTCAATTTCACCATTTGAACCACCACTAATTCCCGATACTGCATTAATTTCTGTATTATCTAAAATAGATGAAGTCGCAAGAATTTGAGTTCCTGCATTAGTTATAGTTGGTTGAGCCAAAGATGAACTTCCTCCTGCAACTCTTGGAGCAGGTAATGGCGCACCATATGATTTAAGAACATAATAATGACTTGTTAATGTTCCACCTGCTTTACTGACTTTTGGGGTAAAGTTGAGAGTAGAATCTGAATTTGAAACAACTCTATGAGTTGAAACTAAGACATTACTTCCGTCATAAAATTCTAATATACAACCTTCGTATAAATTAGTCAATAAACTAAAATGAGCCATTGACGATGTATTTAGTTGCACCGAAACATCGTTAGTTTGGGGTGTTGCTTGGCTTGTTATCTTAAAATCTAATTCAGGAACAAGAGTTAAACTTGCTCCACTTCCTAAAAATATGTCTCTATTTACCATCTTATCTCTCCCCTTTCCTTACTTACTTACGAGGGAACACTAATTGCGAATCTTTTTGCTTGTAATGTAATCTTATATCCAAATAACCTCTTCGCCCTGTCATTACTTTCATTTCTTGAACCTAAAAATAATTGATTAAATCTTGAACCATCACTTGCAGTATATCCACGCCTGTTGCTTTCAACAACCCTACTAAGTATCAAGTATATAGCCCTTAGCCTATCTTTGCCGTAAGAAGCATCTAAACCGGAACGCTCATCATGTAGAACTCTAATATGAATTGTAAATGAATATGTTTCGTTTTTAATATCATAATGAACTGTTGGATATTCTACATCTTGAGAATCTTCAAAAACAACTATTGTTGCAGGAGTTCTGCTTAAATCAACTCTTACTCCCTTATTAGCCGTTGTTGTTCTAATATCAATAAAATCGGGAGTAATAGCATGGGAAGCATCAATTTTACCCGCACTAACTAATGCCGTAGCATTTGACGACCATTGAGTTGATAATAGGTCTATAAGAAGAGAGACTTCATCAATGTCAATACCTCCTGTTCTATTGATTTACTAAGATACATATTATACGCTTGTAGTGCATTTTCTATTGTCTCATCATCACTAAATGAAATATCATATCCTAATTGTTCCGATAACTCTTTCATAGCAAGTTGTCTTTCTTTTTCTATTTCATACAACTCTTCTAATTTTTTAATATCTATTTCAAAAGCCATAGAATCACCTAATCAAGAAAATATACAAGGTCGCCTTTGCCCTTTAGAATATCCATAGCCTCTTTACGAAGAATATCATACTTTTCTTTAGTAGAAATATTTGCTCCTGTTTCTGTAATTAATACGCTTTGGTCGTCATGTCTTAATATTTCAGCCGCAGTTAATTTAGTGGCCGCTTCGTGTATTGCTGACGGAACTCTCCCATCACCTGCAACATAAGAAACTATTACAGAATTATTAGCATGGAATGGATAATCATTGAAGAAGAATATTCGGCCTTCTTCACCAATTGTCCAAAAAGAACCAAGCCTATTCAAATCTTCTTTGTCTGTAAAATCAACAAGATTACAAACTGTTGGTATTGTATCTGTTGCAGTAAAAGTAAGAACATTTGTTCCGCTTGCTGATGCTGGCGCACTTAATACAACATTTGTTCCATCTGTGATTGAAGCAATAGTAATTGTTCCTGTAATGCCTGTTCCGCTAACAGCCATACCAACACCTAATTTAGATGAATCCGCAACAGTAAGAGCAGTTGATGAGTTAGCAGTAGTGCATGATTGTTTTATGGTTGCTTTTAATACACAATCTGCCCCATCATCACCGGAAAGTAGGGAAGAAATGAGAAGTTGCTTGCTATTATTCTTATCTTTTGAGGCATAGAAAAAATCGGAAATGGATAGATTAGAAGAGGATAGAGCCTTTGGTGCGGTTGCTCCTGTAAAAGAAGATGTAGCAGAAGGGAAGGATTCATTGATTAATGCGGCAATTTCATCATTAGTCGTCTTTAACCCAAAGGTATTACAAAATTCACTATTTGCTAAATCGGCTATATTATTCTCCGATAGCAATTCAAAAGACACACCGTTATTTGGTAGTTGTAATATTATTGAATTTAAGTCTCTAAAATTTTCAAGAAGATGTATTTTTGCTTGTGCTGATGCTAATTCTTCATATGAACCGCCCTGCCAAACTAATAAGGAAACTATTTTTCTAACCTTCATTTGTTTTAGTTGAACAAACCCAACATGGCCACCAAAATATGTTTTATGTGGCCTTCTTGAGAACTCAAAGTTATGGTATTCGTCTTTAGTAATAATTGGTCTAAAGGAACGCTTTACTTTATCATCAATAATTCCTTCAACTCTTTTTATTATATTTCCAACTTGAGCAACTGTTGGATAAGTGCTATTTGAAAAAGCAGGTATTTGTAATAGATTAGCGACTTCTGTTGCATTAGTATAAAACCCCCGACCTTGTGAATAGTCTGGATTTATTTCAGTAAAGTCGCTTGGCGATATGGTTGTTCCCATTGTTATCACCCAAATATTTTCTTTAATCTTCTAACATTTCTTTTTAGTTTGTTGATTTCTTTAGATAAAGCCCTATTACCTGCCCCTCTTCTAAATGGATTCAAATTATATTCTCCATGATTAACTACATATATTTGACATTCAACAAAAGCATTAGCAAACATTTCTTCTGCATTAGCGGAATTAATTGAATCATACTTATATTCTTGACCGCCATAAGTTTCCATGCCTCTCATATTAGCCCCTGCAACTCCTTCTTGTGTTTCAAGAACCTGAATATTGGAAACATAGTTCTTTCTATCTTCATTAGGCAGGGCTTGATAGGCATTTTCGGAAATAGTTTCTCCGGTTTCTTTGTGTCTAAATGCCTCTTCTGTCAATTCCATTATTTCTTCTTGTGTTAATGGTTTATCAACTAATTTGTATTTTTTTCTTTCCTCAACAGGAAGGGCTTTGTATTCCTCCGGTGTAATTCTTTCTTCCGGATTTTCTCTATTTTCAGCATATCTTGTTTTTGAATATCTTGCGTCTTTTGTTTGTGTTGATAATGCGGTTGCTCGGAAAGTAGGTTTATCTGTTTCTTTTGTTTTAATATTAGCAAGTATCTTTCCTGTATATACTACCGTTGGCTCATTAAGATATGGTTTTAATACTCTTAAGAATAATTCTTGATTTGCTCTTACAAATCCTTTTGATTCGTTAAGTAAATCTAAAACTATATTACTCAATGTTCCACTTGGTTGCTTAAAATGATAATATTGTTCACCTAATATAATAATATCTTCATCTAACATTTCTTGAGTTCTTTTTAAATCACTTAATGCAGTTAAGAAAGCCAATTCACTTTCTAAGCCTTCTCCGCCTAATTTAGTAGTAATTTGTTTCCCTTCATCTCTTTCAAACTTATCATCAACTAATTTCATTGGTGTCAATACTGTTCCTTTAAATATAGCCCCTATCTTTTTTAGGTCTTTATCAAATAAAGTAAAAGAATGTTCTATAACTTCTGTTCCTATTTTTAGTTGTGATGATTTGGTTTTGTAAGTGGCGTTCTGCCCTGTTGTTTCAAGAATGTAGTCGGCTTTTTCCGCCATTATTTTTCCTTCATCAATGGGAGGATAAGTTATTTCTATATGGGCATCTAATCTTGCATTTTCTTTTTTATATGCTAAATTCCAACCGTCGCCTTGTGCATTAACTCTTAATCTAACATCATCATCAACAAATTTAGTTAGACCTTGCTCATCAGCCCGCCCCTTTTCAAATTTAAACTCGCTCTTAGGAAATTTTTCTTCAAAGGGAAATGGTGGTAATTCAACACTACCTTCCTTAGCAAATTCAAGCGCACCTGCGCCCTTTAATCTCGTTAATACTTTAGCATCAGTAAGATTTTTTATTTTTTGATTGTCAATAAAATCAATATTGGCTCGGTTAGGTTTATTTTTTACTGTTGAAAATTGTTTCCAACCATCTTTATTTTCTAAAAGTGGTTTTAGGGGCTGGTCTATGACTTCTTCATAAATTTTTTTAAATTCACCCATAAACTCTTGTTCATTTAAACCGCTACCTTGAACACTCTCTTTTGCTCGCTTAAATTTAACTATAAAACTTCTATCGCCTGTATTGAGAAAATCATTCATTTCTGTCTTAAGAAAGTTAGCAGAATTTGGTAAGGATAAGTTTTGATTACCCCATCTAAAAGCGACCATAATTATTCCCCCTCACATTAACCATTTAGCCCAAGCCGCACCTTTCTGTATTGCTGAACCTAATCCTAAACCGCTTTGTGGGGGTTCATAACTCATTTGTCCTTGAGCATCTATCCAATATGGCCTCCCATATCCGTCTGTTCCCGAAGGAGGAACAGGATAACCACTACCATTATTCATAGCACCTTGCATTTGATTATATTGTTGCATATT
>MDTC01274307.1_pt1 | contig 23398 bp, 23 predicted proteins | sample 811181 | NCBI WGS metagenome assembly MDTC01 (sample SAMN05326644, study PRJNA326480) | marine metagenome | isolation source: seawater | place: Pacific Ocean: North | collected 2011 | reverse complement strand
AGCGTACATTCGGGTGCACTTTGTGAGGACACAAGTGCAACTGCGCCTGGATCAGCATTCGAGTATCCCCCGTGTATACGGTATAAATACTCCCCCTTCCTCATCCAGAGGATGGAGAGGTTTGTAGAAAGGGTCGTTGCAAAGTGCATGAAGCAAATGACAACCGCATATGTTTCCCGAGCAACTAAGCGTTTGAAGGATGTCGCAAGCGACATACGTATGATCTCATGAGGGATTGTAACGTGTGTTCGGGTGCATTTTGCGAAAGCACAAGTGCAACTGCCCCTGGATCAAAAATCTAGTTTCCCCCGTGTATACGGTATAGATGGTTGTAACTGCCCCTGGCAGCAAAAATTAAATCCCCCACACATCTCGTTTGGATGCCCCTTACACCCTACTTTTTCTTGTTTCTTTTTTTGTTGCGTTTTTTCGGCTTCTTCGCAGCTTGTTCACTTGGCTTCGACTCAGCGCTGTCTTTTTCTTCGTCCGCTTTTTCTTCCTTCTTTTCGGAAACTTCGGCTTTTTCTTCGGACTCTTTCTCTTCCGAATCATCTCCAGCTTCTTCAGTTTCTTCGGCTTTTGCCTCGGTTTCTTCGACTTCTTTGTCCTCTTCCGATGCTTCCGTTTTTTCCTCGGAGGCTTCGGACTTCACTTCAGCGTCATCTTCGGATGCTTCGTCTGTTTCTTCGGTGGCTGTGTCTTTGGTTGTGGATTTTGTCGTATCAGCCTCTTCCCAGTCTGTGAACATACGGATAGAGACGAGCAACAACGCACCTGAACCGATCCCCCAAATAAATGAACGCAACAACGCACCATAGGAGAGACCAAAGGCGATCTTTTGCAGGCGAGGCAAAAAGAAATACAGCGAGGAGAACGCGAGCAACATCCCAACAAGTCCAATGATCGAACGAACATCAGGTGACATCGATTGATGCCATTGTTGGAATCCACGCTCGATCGATCCCACAACGAGTTCGACGCGACCGGGACGAAGACCAAAATTCTCATACTGTTCTTTATCGGATAGCTTCATGTTTTTTTTCGTCAAGGCTCTGCGCTCCTTTGTAGCAATGTATCGCCTTCAGTCGGCAAGAGAGAACATTTGATGCTGTTTATAGTTTGAATGACTCTTTTTTGTCAAACATCATCAACACAACGAGGCTACAACCTCTGTGTACATCCAACTTTCCAGACCCTCTTTGTATCCGACAGCCTAAGGTGTCGTCACAAAGCAAAAACCTCCTTCCAGGTGTGTGCACTTGATTGTGTCGCTCCACAAATGAAGATCTTTTGTATTCTCGCAAAAAATGGACGCCGTAGACTGTTTTTGCCAATAGATGGAATGGAAATGGACTCATGCAAGGTTGTTGGAAAATAGTTGCAATCTTTGTGTAGTTGGTTCATCATACCGACCTGGAAATTGATGATTTGGATTTGTTGCATGGATGGTAAAAGCCGTGACCACGAAAAAACAAAATGATGCAGGACTCGACAACGAATTATTCGATGATCTCGACCTGTCGACCGCCGAACAAGCGACCCCCTCAACACCCCTGACACAACTGATGGACGACCAAACAGGTTCGCGTCCCGTGACCCCTTACCCGCCCCCCAAAGCCCCATCACGCCCCAAAAGACGAACAGCGACGACAACTTCGGCGCTCAAGTCGTACGAAGAAGAAAGCAGCAACAAACTCGTTTGGGCCATCGTCGCGGTTTTGGTTCTTGGTGGTGGAGGCGCAGGCGCTTACTTTGCCGGAGTCATCCCTGGTTTCGGTGGAAAAGCACAGGACGTCCCCAAAAAAGACGAAAAGAGAGCTGTCGCGCTCCACTCCACGCCGGAAGGTGCGACGATCAAAGTTGGGGAAAAAACATACCAAAAACAAACCCCCAGCATCATCTACCTCCCCGTAGACAAGAGCTACACCGTCTCACTCAGCACAAAAGCCTGTCAGGGCGAAAAGACCTTCATGCTCGAAAAAGGTCCCGCAGCACACAAAATCAACATGACCCTGACATGCTCTTCAACACCTCCACCCGAACGACGAGACACACAAGGAACGGCAAAGGCACCCGAAGCAAGGCGCAATGCTCCTCCCGCAAAACGCCCCACACTCGGCTACGTCCAAATCAAATGTACCCCCAAAGGCGCAACCCTACAGATCGGCAGCGACACCAAACTGCTCTGTGGAAAAAGCAGCAAACTCCCACTCGAAGCCAAATCACACACAGTCAAAATTTCCAAAAAAGGCTACAAACCATACGAAGGTTCACTCGACATCAAAGCCGGGAAAACTTCACCTCTCACGATCCAGCTCAAACGCGCTGGCCGAAAACGTCCAAGAGGATACGGAAAGGTCACACTCACCTCCTCTCCCTCCACCTACGTTTACTACAGAGGACGTAAAGTCGGCAAAACTCCGATGACACGAAAGTTCCCAGCAACACGCCTCCGTATCACGCTCAAGACACCTTTTGGCAGCAAAAAACAACTTCGCATCCGTCTGCGCCCCAAGCAGTCCGTCAGCAAAAAGTTCACCTTCGCCAAAGGGACCATGAAGTTCTTTATCGCACCTTGGGGCGAGATCTATATCAATGGCAAAAAGATCGGACAAACCCCCATCCCACCACAAAGACGCTCCGAAGGCGTCTACAAAATCCTGATCAAAAAAGGGAAAAAACGCGTCACCAAATCCATCCGCCTCTACTCAGGCAAAACTGTCCGCGTCAACCACAGATTCTAACGCACATCCTCCCCCACCCAAAGCCCCATCGTCACGTCATCAAGATATTCCCCCTCAAACAACACCATCCTCCTTCGCACTCCCTCCCTCACAAAGCCAAACTTCTCGTACAAGTGTTGGGCTCTCTCATTGCGCAAGTAAGTGTACAACTCAATACGTTTCACAACAGGGTTCTCTCGGGCCCATCGTATACCGTGCTCCAAAAGCGCGTTGCCAACACCCCGTCCTCGCCAATCGCGATGAACACATATCCCCAACATCGTCACATGCCGCAACGCTCTACGCTGCAAACCCCGAAAGTCGATCATTCCGATGTTCTGCCCCTTCGCCTTCGCAAACAAAAACAGCGAATTCTCCTCCTGCGTAAAAGAACGGATCTTTTCCCGCTCCTTCTCGATGTCTGCGTTGTACTCGTCGGCATCCAACGGAACAAACAGTCCAGGCTCCGACAAAGACTCCTTCATGAACGCAATCAATGACTCCGCGTCCTCAACTCTTGCCTCTTCAAACGTCACGTCTTCACACTTCATCTACACGCTCCAAACAGTCTCAAAATGTAAACATCATACCCAACGACGTCCAAATCCCAGACGCAGACACATCATCACCTATCGTCGTATGCAATCTCAGACCAACACGCAACTTGAGACTGAACCAAGGTGCGACAAAAAACTCACCACCAGTCACCAATTCACCACCCAAAGTAAACGCCGCGAAGCCACCAAATGTATCTTTCATCCCCGCAACACCACCAATCCCCAAACGTCCGCCAATCAATCCCACAAACTGACGGTAATGGAACTTCTTGAGCAAACCCGCGTGCCAAAAGCCCGCAAAAATCCCCACCCCGCCACCCTTGTTGGCAAACAAAGAGAACTCCGCAGCAGTGTCGACGTACCACTCACTCGTACCAAAAGCATGGGACACATCGTGAGAGAGATATAGACGAAGTCCAGGCATCCAATACGCGTTGTCCTCTGCAGAGAGGAGTACACCAGCGTCCGGCAGGACCGCGCGATTGCCAAATGCCAACGCAAACATCGACCACGAGAGCCCAAACGAAGTCCCCCACATAGGCCGCTCAAACGCAAGCATCCCCTTCTTTAAACGCCACGATCCAGAGGAGGTTATGGTCTGTGCCTTCGTGTAAAAAGGCTCCTTTGTACTCACACGATGCCGACGATGTCCTGTCATCGTCATACGATTATCGCCAATTTTTCGGACCTTCACATACCCCTTGTGGAGCAACTTTCCACTCACATGTTTGACATAAATATCAAACCCCTGGTTGAGACGAAGCCCCTCAACACGACCAATTGGAAGATAAACATGATGATCAGAAGCACTCGCGAGTGGAGCGTGCAGGCGAAATGCATCAAGCTCCCTCATACGAAACCCCAACTGTCTGGCTGCCTGCCGCGTCAACGACTGGAACATCTCCTGTTGGAGGGCCTGTTCACTTCCCAAGTCTTCACTGTCTCTCGTCGCCTCGTGCAACCAGACCAATTGCTTGTATGGGATCACAGCTCCTGCATAAGCATGATCAGGTTTGGCCCGACAAGCTCGCGCAAATTGCTTACTCTGCTTGCGGTGAGCAGGCCGACAGTCGAGGACATGGAGTTTTTGGACGACGAGACGCACACCGAGCTTGAGGACGAAGGTGTAAATGATCTTTTTGACCTTCTTTTTGACCTTTTTGGTGACTTTCTTCCCATTCTCTTCGACCTCCTCTTCGACTTCGACCTCTTTCACTTCAATACGCTGACGGCGAGAAGGATAAAAGTGTTCAAGCTCCAACCAATACAAAAAACTACGATTGTGGAGGGAATTGAGCAGCTCTGTGGTGATCGTATAGCCCTGAAACTGACTGTCCCATTCCGCCCTCATCTTTGCGATCCCCTGAGAGCGAGCCACGATCACCTTGACCATCTTCTTGATAAAGATCCCAATGTCACGACTTGGGATGTGGATATCGAGGTAACGAAAGCGCTTCAGTTCGACCTTTTGGCGAAATGTCCGCAAAAACCACTGTCGTTGTTTGTCTTTGAGTTGTTTGTGGTACTTCCCCTCAAGCCCCAAGAAAGAGAAAAATGGACGGCGAAACTGCGCATCTTTGCTGACGTTAGGTAATGTCCGGGCGTGGACCTCTTGCCCTCCACATAACACCCACACACATATCAAGATCCCGCCCAACCATATGGCGCTTCGAGCTTCCATACCTCTTCCTCTCAACGTAAGTATGTTGTCACCATTTTCGCGGTTGGGGCTGTGTGTCCCCCAACATGAGATGGGTATACATCAAAAGCAAGCCAAGCGGTACAAAACGATTTTACTTCTGAGGGGGCGTGGGGAGCTTTTTCCCTGTCGGGATGGGAAAGTCATTGAGGATAGCAGGCACTTTACGCCCCTTCATGTAAGTCGACTTGCCACTCGGCCTTGGCACAGAACAAACCGACACGCGATCCAACGTAAAGGGCTTGTTGGTGAATGGATTGTTGGCTGCGACGAGCAAAGACTTGTCCTTCAGTGTCAACCCCTGCTTTTTGAGATACGCAGCATGCCGGGCGTGCCAGAATAACGCAAGGCAACGGTTCTGACGCCACCGTACAGAGTAACGTACAAACGCTGGCGCAGCGATACTATGGAGGATATGACCTATTGCATTGTAGGTAAATATCAACCTCCACTTGGCTGGTGTTGTCCTGTACTTTTTGTCGAGCTCTTTCATATACGTCCAAAACTCTTTCTTAGCAGGCGAGAGGCGCGTATGGTAGATCATCTCTTTTTTGGACTCATGGCTCATACGGATTGTATCTTCGAGATCCCACCAAGGCCACGCACGTGCTGCAGGAATACCGATCTCTTTGGCAACATTTTTACTGATATCTTCACGCAACACCTTCTCGAACATCTTCGCCTCAAGACGAAATGCATGCTCAACAGCGATCGGTTTTCGCGTCTCCCAACGCTTCAACCACGCGAGTACCTTCTCTTTGGACGCAGGAGAGACAGCGGGATGTTTGATCAGATAAGGTGTCAACTGAAACAACATCTCGTATGTCGCGGTCATAAGCATCACGATAATGAGTGATTCTGGACACTTGTCCTCGATATGATCGAACGCGTTCACGAATGAAAGGAATTGTTTGGCGACAGGATCTGCCGCAAATGCCCCACTCTTCTCCTCAGCTTTACCAAGCCCCACACCCAACTTCGACCAAAGCAAAAGTTTCCAGAGCTTCGTGTATTTGATCACCTTCATGTATTTGTACTCGTTGTTTTTGATATCCAAAGAGTACGGTAGACAGGTCTTTTGCTCGATCAGACTGACAAAACCCACGCTCTCTTTCTCCCAGCGCGTTTGAAGGTCCTTCCAACCCTTCTCACCAGGAAAAGACTTGAGCTTTTTGAGCGCCGACAACGTCGGCCAAAAACCAGTCTGCTTTCGCAACCTCTGGAGCAACACTTTCGTAAACGCTTTGAACTTCAAAGCTCTCTTATCCTTCATAAAGGACTTCGCGCCTTCGAGGGTCTTGGGCGATGGTGGCAACTTGAGGGAGATGGATGTCAGCCTTTTGTCAGGCTTTTCGGGGGTACGCAAGGCCACCACAAGTAACAAAAATCCCCCAACCAGCAGTCCAATAAAAAGCAGAAATATCACGATTTTTTTCAGCATCGATTCCTCACATCTGTTTGGGGTCACGTTTTCTCACTTTGCAGGTCTTTGCAACTGAAAGATATACGCTATATTGACACACTCATCATCACAAGCAAGCATTTACCGCCATCCAAACAACATTGTGCTCGATTGACTTACAAAGAGGTCACAAAACTCCCTTTTCGGATGCTCGCTTGTCTTTTGCACAAAAACACAACACAATGGCCACACAATATTCCATTCGATGAAGACCTACACTCTGATGGACATAAGGCCACTCAGTACAAAAAAGCGTCCACAAGAAGCTCCAGCAGCAAGTGATTGTGGTGTCCCCCTTCCGTGCTCTTTTGGTGCCAACGACCTATGTCCCAGACGGAGACGTTCCATGCGCGACCGACACAAAAATCACCGCTCTCTGTACACATTGTGCTTACTCACAGTGGCATGTACGTGTGTGACTCCCAATCCAACACAGGCGAGCCAAACATTCTTCCATGTGCTCAACATGCCCCCACACAAAAGCACCTCCAAACCCATCAGAGGGACCCCCTACACACCAGCCAAACAAGCTCCACGAAAACAAAAAACATACCCACTGAGCAAACTCTCCCATGGTCCCAAACAGACACTTCGTCAGGATGAATGGCGCTTCTTTCAACGACGCCGAGCGCAACGCAAGCTCTGGAATGACACTTGTCTCATCCTCGAAACGGACAAACCACTCTACAAGTCCAAACAAACCGTATGGATACGCGTCGTAGAGCTATCATGTCGCACACACACATTCAGCTCCATCGAACAACGTGGGGTCTTTCGCATCGTCAACGCCAGAGGCCACGTCCTGTGGAGGCAACGTGTCGCGATCAAAGATGGACATGGTGCGCAATCGTGGAAGATCCCAAATGATACGGCAGGAGGGACATACCGCCTGCAATATATCAACGTATTTACCCGTGAGAGCGCACAAATCAGCTTTCGCCTTCAAGCCTACCAGCCCCCCGCAGGGAAGGCCCGCTTCTCATGGTTGCGACGTGGACTCGCCCCAGGTGACCAAGCGCTCGCGACATTCTCTTTGCAAAGAGCCACAGGTGAACGCCTCACACACCAAACATGTACCCTCGACATCAAACTCGATGGACGACGATACAAACGACTCACTGTCAAAACAAACGCCAAGGGAGAAGCGCTCGTTCAATTCAAACTCCCAAGAAGACGCGCAAAAACAGGTCATATCACACTCAAATACAATGTCGGTGGCGCAGATATCGCCCTGACCAAGGCCCTCCCACTGCTGCAAAGACATTTCCGGATTGGGTTCTTTCCAGAAGGCGGAAAAGCACTCATATCATGGCCTTCGAGGATCTACGTCTCCGCGATGGACACCATCCAACAAACCCCCGTCGATATCGAAGGTGTGATCAAAGAACAAAAAAGTGGACGTATCATCACTCACTACAAGACGACATTCAATGGGATGGGCCGCTTCCTCTATACACCAGAGAAAGGGAAGACCTATGTCCTCTCGATCACACGGCCCAGAGGCGTCCACAAGACCTACACGCTCCCCAAAGCGCAAGCGACAGGGATCGCGATCCAGGCGATCGCTCCAGAGACTTCGCGTCGTCCTTTTGTCGATGTCACAGTCTATAGCCACAATCGCCGACGTGTCCTCGCGCTCGTCACACAAGATGGGCACCTGCTCACACAGCGAGCTTTTGTGCTCAAGCGCGGCGGTCAGGTCGTCAGACTCCTGCTCAAACCACATCGACGTGGCATGATCAGGATGACCTTCTTTGACGCGCGCAGCAAACGACCACTCGCAGAGCGCGTGTTATTTCGGCACCTCAACAGACAAGTGCAGCTCCAATGGTTGGGACCAAAGCGAACGTACTCGCTTCGACAAAAGGTGCAGCTGCGTTTTCGATTGACTGACACAAAAGGAAAGGCCATCCCCCACGCCTATCTCGGCGCCTCTGTCGTCGATGATCGACTGCTACGTTTCGCAGATGACCACGAACCACACTTTTTGTCGCAGCGATTTTTCCGGACACAAGAACTCACAGGAAAGGTCTTTCACCCCAACGTCTACTTTTCGACACATCCAAAAGCCGCAAAAGGGATGGACCTCGTGATGGGGACACATGGCTGGCGATGGTTCAACTGGAAGGCACAAAAACACCCTCAACACAAACCCTTGAAGAACATCTCTGCGTTCGTCAAAAAGTTTATCAAGGCCAAAGAGAAAGGACAGCGCCCCAACCCTCTCTACCCAAACATCACCAAACAGGAGTGGGACACTTTATCCCGTCGCTACAAACAGAGAGCTCTTTCACCCAGGTGGCGAAAAGATCGTGCGCCGAAAAAAAGACGCTTCAAAAGAGGAGCAGATCGAGACAAAGATGGTATCCCTGACCACATCGATAAATGTCCTGATGTACCAGGCGTTCGATATAAACAGGGATGTCCAAAGATGCGACTCGTCAAGATTACACATCGCAGAATTCGCATCTACCAACGCGTCTACTTCCGACGCAGCTCATCGAAGGTGTCGAAACGCTCCTATCCACTGCTCAACGAGCTCGCCAAAGTCCTACAAAATTTCCCAAGGATGGTCATTCGTATCGAAGGACACACTGACAACACAGGGACACAAAGAAAAAACCTGCGATTCTCCAAACAGCGCGCCGAGAGTGTCCGCCAATACCTGATCAAAAAAGGCGTCCATCCCGCGAGACTTCAAAGTGTGGGATACGGGATGCTCTACCCCATCAGAAGAAACAGCACCAAAGAGGGACGAGCGCAAAATAGACGTGTCGAGTTCAAAATCGTCACCCTCCAAGGTTTTGATCGCACTCCCCCCTGGTGGTTTCATGTCCCCTCCGTTCGGGTCTTCCCAACTCGATTCTATCGAACGACACGCCCCTCGACAAAACGAACAGACAAACGTGACACGATCTATTGGGCGCCTCTGCTTCGTACCAATCACAAAGGAGAAGGGACACTTACATTCGGTCTTAACGATCATATCACGTCCTTTCGCGTCCGACTCACTGGCGTCGCAGGTGGACAACTCTTGCACAAAGAACACGTGCTCCGCTCGACCAAACCTCTCTACATGCGCGTCCGTCTGCCCTTCGCGCTCTCGTCTGGTGACGCCGCGCTCCTGCCCATTACGACCTTTAACACGACCTCTCAGACGCTCAAGTGCCGCGTCCACTGGTCCCTTGATAAGGCCCTCAAAGTCGAAGGGACACCAGCAGCTTCCTTTACACTCAAAGGTCGACACGCACACACCATGTACCTGCCCCTTCGGGTCCGCGCACACCGCGCTGACGCAAAGCTCTCCCTCACAGTCAAGTGCCCCCCTCTTGTCGACAAATACGAGACAACATTTGACATCAACAGCCTTGGATTTCCCCACAAGCTGTACACCTCAGGCAGCCTACACAAAGGAGCCAAACGTGTCTTCACGATACGTCTGCCCAAAGATATCATAGGCAAACCGACAGGACAGCTCTCACTGATCCCTGATCTGATGAGCTATATGTTCGACGCCTTCTCGGGAATGAGTCGTATGCCGACAGGATGTTTTGAGCAGCTCTCCTCCTCCAACTTCCCCAATGTCTTGATCATGAAGTACATCAAACACTTTCGTCTCAACAAACCTGCGCTGGCCAGACGTCTGCAAACGTACATGCGCGTGGGACTACATAAACTCCTTCGCTACAGGACGAAGGACGGTGGTTTTGAGTGGTACGGTCGTCATCCAGGACATACAGCCCTCTCGGCTTACGGGCTACTTCAATTTGTCGAGATGAAGAAGGTCTACCCACTCCCCTCAGGGGTCATTCGCAAGACGATCCGTTTCCTCAAGTCACGTGCTGACAGTAAGGGTGGATTTTTAGCCGGGACAGGCTCCTATCATTTTGGCAGAAGTACAACAGACACGATCCTGAACGCCTACATCACCTATGCGCTCGCCAAAAGCGGCGTCAAACGCCTTCATCTGCAACAAAATGCGCTGACAAAGGAGACAAAACAATCACAGGATCCCTACCTGCTCTCATTGATGTTGGGTATGTATCAGCACACATCAGGCCGCACACACGCCCTCAGCTTGGAGTTCACAAAGCGATTGCTGGCACTCCAAAAGAAGGACGGCTCCTTTCGGGGTGTCGCCCCGTCGATCGTAGGCTCAAGAGGGCATGATCTGGATGTCCAGGTCACAGCGCTCGCGCTGCAGGTCTTGTTGTACCAAAAGACACCCCCATCGACACTGGCGAAGAGCATTCAATGGCTGCTGCGACAACTCAAACCAGGAGGGACATTTGGTTCGACGCAAGCGACACTCCTCAGTTTACAGGCGCTGTACGCCTACTACATCCGAACTCCACTGCCAAATAAGCCCAAGACGATTTACACACAGCTTGGCAAAGGCCCCGTTCATACCACACAGGTCAAACCAAAAAGTGGTACAGTACGGATCAACGGCTGGGTCAAACAGTTGGGACCTGGCCAACAGAGGCTGCGGATCTGGTCCAAAGACGAGATGACCTACCGCGCGTTTGTGTACTATCGCTCTCCCACACCGCAAAGAACCTCATCTCCGCTTCAGATGTCTGTCCGCCTACAAAAAACCCGTATCACACTCGGCGATACGGTTCGTCTGCGTGTGTATCTGCTCAACAAAGAACCAAAGCTCGACCTCTTGCGACCGTTACTTCGGATCAGATTGCCTGCGGGATTGCGTCCACTTCATTGGTCGCTGAAGAAGCTCAAACAAAAGCGTCAGATCGACGCCTTTGAGACGACAAAGCGCTCCATCACGTTGTATTTGGATGGGATCAAGGCACAGAAAAGACGTGTGTTTGATATCACGTTACAGTCTTACGTCACCGGACATTATCGTGGTGGGGCATCGAGCGCCTATCCCTACTATCAACCCTCCATGAAAGCATGGGTCGCTCCTCTCAAAATCTACATCCAGCCCTAATCCACAGACTTGACCTCACCGCCTCATCAGACATACAACTAGATTGTATTTTGTATGTGTACACGATCAACCAAGGAGTGTTTGATGAGAATTGCGCTGACCACTACGGTCGTCATAACGACGATGTTCTTTCTCTCTTCGTCTTCATTCGCCAAAGAAGACAAGAAGGTCTCTTCAACAACCATCGCAAAGAAGAAACAAACCAAAAAGAAAGACACATCAAAGAAGCAGACATCGAAGAAACAGACAAAAAAGAAGCCCAAGCCCAAAAAGCGCAAGGTGAAACTCTTCATCCACAAGAAAACCCGCCACCTCAAAGTAAAAACTCGTCCGAAGTTCTTTTTGGGTGCCAACGCCAGCCAAAAACGCAGCGCAGCGATGACACTCAATGTCGCAGGATTCCAACAATTCAGATTAAAACAGTACGCAAAAGCCGCGGCGCTCTTTCGCAAGGCACTCAAACAAGACGACACCTACGCGATGGCGCACTGGAACCTCGTACGTTCATTGAGCATCCTGCGTGCAAAGCGTTTGATCTGCCCAAACAAAGCTTATCTGAAGACCATCCTCACACACCTGCAAAAAGCCTTCACACTCTCCCCTAACTTCAAACGTTCGATGACATACGGGACTGAATTGTCCCCCGTCCGCGCGACCCTTCGATACCAGAGCTGGTTGGGACATACACCGACGAAGACCACCTCACTCCCCCTGCTCCTGCAAAAAATCAACTGGTATAGTCCATCAGTCGGAGCCTTTGGTCCAACAGAGAAGCTTAACTTCAAAAGCAAGGGAGAAGTCGAGTTGATGACACTCGATCGCGGCAAGCTCAAATGGAAGACGATCACAGGGACGTACACACTCAAAGGGCGAAGCATTACGCTCAAGTTGTCGAGCGCCTTCAAGGACAAGAAAGTGTTTGTGGGGACATTTGATAAAAAAGGGACTCTTCATCTCAAGGGGCTCGCGAACTTCTCGGACGATCCAAGTGACTGTAGCGCCTAACCGACCTCTTTGAGGAGCTGAAGCTCACCTTCTGGCAATTCTTCATCTTTGACCTCTGCCTCTCCAACACGCTGGATGGCCCACTTAAAGAACGGTGGTCCAGCCAATTGATTGATCACAATCACAGAAATCATCAGCGCCGCAAAAGCCTGTCCCCACGAAGGATAAGCTGTCGCGACCTGCTTGGCGAGACCAAGACTCACACCTGCTTGTGTGACGTAAGTCATCCAACTGAGTCGGTTGTGCTGTTCGGGATCTCCAGCCAGACGCCCACCAACCCATGAACCCATAAACAACATCACGAGACGCATGATGACGAGGACCAAGGCGATGGCCCAAGTTTGCACGAGGAGATTCACGTTGAGTGACGCACCTGTCAGTGTAAAAAAGGCGACGTAGATAGGGAACGCCATATTGTGCAGGTGCTCGTGGAACGGCTCATGTGTCCGACTAAAGTTTGTAATCGCGAAGCCAGCGATCATACAGACGAGGAGCGGTTCATAGTGAAAGTGGATGGGGAGGTAGTGGTGAGCATGAGCAAGTAACCATCCATTGGCCGCAAAGACAGCATATCCAATGATCAAGATGGAGGCGCTCTGGATGTAGGTGTGGATCTTAGACCACAACAATGTCCGAATCACCCACGCAATGGCGAGACCAAGGAGAAGAGAGGCGATCAATTCAACGCCGAGGATGAGCAGAAAGGACAACTCAAATCCTTTGGTCGAGAGCAGCGGTTGGGCGAGAGAGTGACTGATCGCGAACAGGACGATGACGACGACATCTGTGACCATTGTTACGCCAAGGACTGTTTGCGTGAAGGGACCTTTTGCGCGCAATTCACTGACGATCGCGATGGCAGACGAGGGAGAACGTGCGATCAGGATAGACGCCGCGATCAATGAGACAGTGATACGTCCGCCAGCAGACATACTCTTCATAAAGGGTATCATACCGGAGAGCAGATACAACGCGACACTTCCGAGGATAAACACAAAGAAGGTCTGCACAGCGGTGATGTACGTAATGCTGTGAAAACGTTCCTTGAGGTCTTCCCAGTATAGCTCTGTACCTGCAATGAAGGCGATAACGGCGAGTGAGACCTGATCGACAAAGACGAGATGACCGACACTTTTGGTGCTCAGGACACCAATGAGGTAAGGACCGGCGAGGATCCCCGCGAGGAGAAAACCACTGATCAATGGCAGCTGTAACATGCCAAATAATCGGCCCATCTTATTGGAGAAGAAAACAACAACTAAAAACAACGCGATGGAAATAAGATAGGCTAGAATCATGGCATCACCTCAATGTTATGTTTTGGTGACACCCGGTAAAACCGAGCATCAAAGAAGCCAACGAAGGTAGCACAATATTCACTGAACTACCATTCATAACAACAAAGGAAAGAGATTATTCCTGCTCACAGTCATTTTCTTAGCCGCTCTCTTCCCTCCACTCTTTTCCTCTTGGATCAACCTAACATCCCTCATCTGCGTCTGTTGAATCTTTGTGCCTGACTTGACAACACATACATATCCATCCTCTCCCCTCTCCCACGACACAAGCTCTGAACCCACGACCTCTCTAAGGATTGCAAAAGACAACACAAACAACTGCTTTACATATCTTTTTTGAATGAGGTATGCTCTCGACAGGCTCCAGGCACACAAGAGTTGTTGTGTGCTCATTTACAAAACGGCAACACATTCAAATGCTGAGGAACGATATGTCAACAGTCCGCATGAAGGTTCTTTACGGAGTGATGCTCTTCTGCATCGCAGTGCTGACATCGTGCTCTGGTGCACCTCCAACGACGATGCAGCAGACCTGTGAAGGCGAAGTTGAACTTCATCATGACCACTCCCACGGTGAGTATGGGTTCAGTCAACAGGCGCTGATCAACTGCTCAGAACGCAAAGATACGGGTTACGTCAAAGGAAAGTCCTTCTCGATCGTCGTCGTCACTGTCGATGGTAAGCCAGTTGAACGTTCGACAGCCAACGCCTACTACGTGATGCAGCAAGCAGCCGCAAAGAGTGGCGTCTCCATTCGGATCGTAAGTGGCTTCAGGACGATGTCCCAGCAAAAGTACCTGTACAATTGTTACCTCACAAAGAAGTGCAACAACGGAAACCTCGCCGCAAAACCAGGATACAGTAACCACCAGAGTGGCCACGCCCTCGACCTCAACACGAGTGTATCATCTGTGTATAGGTGGTTATCCTCTCACGGCGGGAAGTACGGCTTCAAGCGGACCGTCCCAAGTGAGAAGTGGCACTGGGAGTGGTGGGGAGGAGGCCCAGGTGGTGGACCTTGTGGAAGCAAGCCTGAGTGCAGCAAGAACAGCGATTGCAAAAAATCATCTGCTCCTCGATGTTACCAGGGAAAATGTATACCACTTCCCCCAAGTAATTGTCTCTTCGTCAAGACCACACGGCTCAGTGGCGCAAATTTGAATATCCGTGCATCTACAAATACCTCTTCATCCGTTGTAGGCAGTGTCCCAGAAGGTGCCTGTCTCGCAGTCATTCAAAAACAGAGTGGACAATCGATCAAAGGAAAAACAACTTGGTACAGGATCGATTACAAAGGAAGCAAGGGATGGATCAGCGCAGCATACGCGGATTGCAGCAGCTGTGGAGGTGTCTGTCAGACAGGCCAAACACAATCCTGCTATACAGGACCGGCCAAGACCAAGGGTGTTGGTCCATGTAAAGCCGGTACACAGAGCTGTAGTAGCGGTAAATGGGGAACATGTAAGAGTGAAGTCAAACCCACTTCTGAAGCCTGTGATGGCAAAGACAACGACTGTGACGGCAAGACCGACGAGTCTTTGACCAAAGAGTGTTACACAGGTCCACCCAACACCAAGGGGATCGGGGCTTGTGTCGTAGGCCAACAGACATGCAGTGACGGTAAGTGGAGTGCGTGCAAAGATGACGTGAAACCCGCCGACAAAGAAGTCTGTGGCAACGAAAAAGATGACAACTGTGACGGTCAGGTCGACGAAGACTGCCCCACACAAAGCACCTGCAAAGACGGTGACACACGCGCTTGTTACGATGGTCCCGCAAACACCAAAAATATTGGCGCTTGCAAAGAAGGACAGGCTGTCTGTGAAAATGGTTCTTGGAGTGCCTGTCAAAACCAAGTATTACCGGGCTCTACAGAACAATGCGGCGACGAAGTCGATAACAACTGTAATGGCGAAGTCGACGAAGGTTGTAGCTCAACAGGAACATGTATCGATAACGACCAGGATGGTTACGGTGTGGGAACAGGTTGTACGAAGCCGCAAGATTGTCGAGATGATGACCCTTCGATCCATCCAAATGCTCCTGAGATTTGTGGCAATGGTATCGATGAAGACTGTCAACAAGGTGATCTACCTTGTGGTCAAAAGCTCCCAAGTGGACAGGAAGGATGTCGTCTGGCAGATGATTGTCAGAGTGGATTGTGTGCGAGGTTCGACGGTGTGACTCGCTGTTCGGTGAGCTGCAAGACCACAAGTGAGTGCCCCCAAGACATGTATTGTACGACAGAGAAGTTTTGCTGGCCCAAAAACGCGACAAAAACCAGTACACAATGTGCCGCTGGTGACAAAAGTGCTCGTTGTTTTCAGGTCAGAGGGAGTGGTTGTAGTTGCCAAACCAGCCGTTCACTCCCCGAACCGACGCATGGTTTGCTAGGACTTCTTGTCATGCTCTTGTGGTTCAGGAGACGCAAGACACAACCCACCCAATAACCCCCCACTCTTCTCTCTGATGTCCATTTTTCGCGGAGTATCGTGTCTCCTTCACATCTTTAGTCGTATGGATGGGGCTTGAAGTCGTTCGCGAGTCTCCCATCACACAACATCTCCAGACAGATCTTCGCGCCCTCCTCCATCACGCCATGTAACATGCTCATCTCATCTTTCCCTTCGAAGCGGATGAAGCCATTTTGCACATGATCGTGTTCTTCGTTGTATTGGACCGAGACAAAGCCATCTTCGTAGACCCAGGCTTCGACAAGGGGCATCGCCTGAGAGGGATTATACACAGGCAGATGTCCTTCCTTCGGTTCATAGACAGGGGTGTTACTGATCGAGGTGTTGACCAGGATGACATATCCCCAGCGAGCATCTTCACAAAAATCGATAGATGTCCAAAAGAGATAACGATCGTATCTTTTGTATTTCATAGGGCCTCCGGTTTGACTTGGGTATGATGTTCACAGGACATAAACGTTTACGATAGGTACGATCTGACGCTTTGTGGAGTGCATATCTTTTGAAGTCGATTTTTCCGGGGGATGTCTATGAGTATGGAATCGGGATAGGAGAGGATGTTTGTGGGTGTGGACTATCGGGTCTTTTCAAAAGACCCAGGCGCGCTTCGCTTGCCTTCCCAAACATTTGAACCCCTTCGGGGTTTCATAAAGTGGAGCGAATCTGTTTTAAGTGGGGTTGGGGAGTGCTTTGATCGTTTGTCGAATCTCGTCTTCGAAGTCTTGGAGTGTGGTTGGATGAACACAACGAATATCAAATGATTGGAAAAGCTGGAGGATTTTTTCTTCAGTTTTGGCTTGTGCGATGTCAGGGATAATGATCAGAGCTTTTTCTTCGTCCCTTGTGGAGTGTTCTTGGATGAGTTTTCCTTGAACAGCAAGCTTTTCAGCCTGAGAGAGCGCTAGAGACTCCCTTGTTGAAAATGAGGTTGGCTTCACCAAATTCAAGCAACCATTCTGATATGCGTAAGGAACTTCAAGTTTTCGTCCCAAAATCGGGATATCAAAGGACTGGTTGAAGAGGACATTTTTCGCGATATTTTGATCGTGAAAAATGGAGTCGATTTTACGAAAGAATGGTGCTTCGGTCTTTGTCTCTTTTTTTGCTTCAACCTCTACAAGCTCATGATACAGCGCATCGAAATCTGCCTCTGGCTCTTGCACACGAACAAAACGAAGGGAGACCAACCTGAGGTCGTTTGCAGATCTTTTTGAAAAATGCTCGATCTGTTCAAGGCACTCTTCGGTTGAGGTCGCGTTCTCTTTGATCTGCAAGAGACTCGCCTCAAAGGAACGAAGAGCTTGTTTTAAAAGAACGCCATCAAAGCGAACCGCGCGGAAGAAGGCTTTTATCCGACTGAATCGACGAATGGTTTGAACTCGAAAAAAATCCTTTTGGGGGCAAAAAAGTAAGAGCCCAATATTCGCACGCTCCTGGCGAGAACTATCGGGTTGATACTGGATGAGTCCAAAATACGCCTGGTATAACGTCATACCGCGATCTCCTTACGTGATAAAGTCATCAGGCTTTTTTCTGCCCAAGAATTGTACCCTTCTTTTGATGACCAATGGGGATATCATCATCAACCCGAATTTCCAAAAAAGCGAACTCAAACGTTCTCAAACCAATCCAACGTGCGAGTCGAGCACAAACCCATTCACAAACAAGGATGTGTGGTCCCTCAGGATTTCCAAGAGTTTTGATAAAAGCCGCTCCTTTATCAGTCATCACTTTTGCAGGTCCAGTGCTTGAATCAATCGCTTCTTCAAAGCGTGAGATGTAGGTAGGTGACCACGTCATACAGAACCCCCGTAAAAAAGAATAATCCCCGACTTTATGACATAATCCCCATAACAAAATCAAGAGCCAACAGCACTCCATCCTACTTTTTGTTGGGTTGGGTCTCCAAGGCTTGCTCTGCCGAGGTGTTTGAGGGGATTCAATGGGGCCGCCCTTTTTACGGGGCGGAGAGTCCACACAGCATAACGAAAAGACTTGAAGCGTCTTCGGAGCCTCTTGCTCCGCTTCAATGGGGCCGCCCTTTTTACGGGGCGGAGAGCCACACACGATTCAAATCGTTTGCAGCTCACATTGTGGCTTCAATGGGGCCGCCCTTTTTACGGGGCGGAGAGAAGACTTCGTGAAGGCTGCGAAGGACTTCTGGGGGGCAATGCTTCAATGGGGCCGCCCTTTTTACGGGGCGGAGAGAACTTCAGATCAAGGATGAATACTTCCCCGCAGGTCGTTTCCTGCTTCAATGGGGCCGCCCTTTTTACGGGGCGGAGAGTTGAGGAAGAGAGTATGTTAACGACAGCAATGCTTGAGCTTCAATGGGGCCGCCCTTTTTACGGGGCGGAGAGGAGCACGCGAAAGGGTACGAAAAAACAGGGCTTTACCACGGAATGCTGCTTCAATGGGGCCGCCCTTTTTACGGGGCGGAGAGACAATCTAATTGTTCCTAAATCCTTATCTTTATGGAGAATACAATGCTTCAATGGGGCCGCCCTTTTTACGGGGCGGAGAGTCTACGGTCCTCCCAGATGCCGCGCTCATTCCATCTGTTAAATCTGCTTCAATGGGGCCGCCCTTTTTACGGGGCGGAGAGTGGGGTGAGCGTATGGCGCGTGAGGGTCGCGACCCCTTGCTTCAATGGGGCCGCCCTTTTTACGGGGCGGAGAGAAAGCTCTTGCGTCGATCGGTGCTGGTTACGTGTCGGCGCTCTCCGGGCTTCAATGGGGCCGCCCTTTTTACGGGGCGGAGAGCCTTCTCAACAAGCTGCTCTTCTTTCGTCTCTCGACCTCTTAGCTTCAATGGGGCCGCCCTTTTTACGGGGCGGAGAGTACATCAACTACTTTATGCAAATAGAGGTAGTGCAACAAAGCTGCTTCAATGGGGCCGCCCTTTTTACGGGGCGGAGAGAAATAATCAGACAGCTACTCGGTAGCAAGGTCGAGAACACGCTTCAATGGGGCCGCCCTTTTTACGGGGCGGAGAGTGGACAGAAGAAGAAGTAGAGGTAGTCGAAACTTTCCTAGCTTCAATGGGGCCGCCCTTTTTACGGGGCGGAGAGAAGGACACAGAAACGATCCACTCCAGACTTTCCAAATGCTTCAATGGGGCCGCCCTTTTTACGGGGCGGAGAGCCCCCCTCTCTTTTACCAAATACAAACAAGGACATAGACCAATGAGCTTCAATGGGGCCGCCCTTTTTACGGGGCGGAGAGACATCACAGCACATCTACGCGCTCGTGTACTAGCGGGCTTCAATGGGGCCGCCCTTTTTACGGGGCGGAGAGAGAATCCCTTTGGTGGTCTTCGTGCTCCTTCATTTAGCTTCAATGGGGCCGCCCTTTTTACGGGGCGGAGAGGTCGCGGATCATATCTATCGACTTCTCGAAAGAGTATCGGCTTCAATGGGGCCGCCCTTTTTACGGGGCGGAGAGATGGAGGGTGAAATAGTGGAAGCTCCAGAGAAATCGTATTTGGGGCTTCAATGGGGCCGCCCTTTTTACGGGGCGGAGAGAAAAAGCCGTGGAACAATATGTGGATACCGTTTCAGCTTCAATGGGGCCGCCCTTTTTACGGGGCGGAGAGTCGAAACACTTGGTCAGAGGAAGACTCAGCTGTTCATTCAGTTGTTGCTTCAATGGGGCCGCCCTTTTTACGGGGCGGAGAGTTATAGAGTCTATCCCTGTCGATGCTTTTGATGATTTTGTGCTTCAATGGGGCCGCCCTTTTTACGGGGCGGAGAGGTTCCTGGGCTTACAGCTACCGCGAACACATCCCCCGCTTCAATGGGGCCGCCCTTTTTACGGGGCGGAGAGCGATCTTTACGGAGATCGGCAAAGCGACCCAAAAACACGAGCTTCAATGGGGCCGCCCTTTTTACGGGGCGGAGAGCCGCGACAGAATCGACGCCCACGTTGACGCACTCTTTGACGGGCTTCAATGGGGCCGCCCTTTTTACGGGGCGGAGAGGGTTTGGAGTGTAACCACGAAACACAAACATGGAGAAAGAGCTTCAATGGGGCCGCCCTTTTTACGGGGCGGAGAGTTTGTTATCCATGACGATCCCCGCACAAGCGGAGAAGCTTCAATGGGGCCGCCCTTTTTACGGGGCGGAGAGGACCACAGCAAGGGGCTCAAGAAGATCGATTTACAGGCGAGGCTTCAATGGGGCCGCCCTTTTTACGGGGCGGAGAGGGTGTGGGACAACGAATACTCTTCCACTTTCTGGGTTGGCTTCAATGGGGCCGCCCTTTTTACGGGGCGGAGAGGCAGCCTTTTTCAGGAAAAGGGACTTGATGACGCTCTTGCTTCAATGGGGCCGCCCTTTTTACGGGGCGGAGAGCTCACACGGGAGATCTGGGACGACTTTTGGGACAGGTACGAGATGCTTCAATGGGGCCGCCCTTTTTACGGGGCGGAGAGACGATCTTCTCGGCGCGTCGTATTTGGTACGAGAAGACGATGCTTCAATGGGGCCGCCCTTTTTACGGGGCGGAGAGCCGATGTGTTCGCGGTTGAGGATTGAGCGGCCTTGAGAGGCTTCAATGGGGCCGCCCTTTTTACGGGGCGGAGAGACCGTTTGTATCGAGGGCTTGGGGGGTGGTATTTTTTGAGCTTCAATGGGGCCGCCCTTTTTACGGGGCGGAGAGGCACAGGAGAGGTTCCTGCGTGCGTTTCGCCCTGGTCGTGCTTCAATGGGGCCGCCCTTTTTACGGGGCGGAGAGGAGTATCAGGGGGAGCCGGGGTTATCTTGTGGTCCTCGGCGCTTCAATGGGGCCGCCCTTTTTACGGGGCGGAGAGCCTTCCACTTACTCCCGCCGATAATAAAGATTCTGTCTACTTGCTTCAATGGGGCCGCCCTTTTTACGGGGCGGAGAGTTGGTACGATTCTTCCTCTTCAGATCCAGATCTATATAAGCTTCAATGGGGCCGCCCTTTTTACGGGGCGGAGAGTTTCGGCCTGTTTCTCCACCCGACACCTCCATGTACTGCTTCAATGGGGCCGCCCTTTTTACGGGGCGGAGAGACTTCGTCGTCAGAGGGAAACCAGGGGCGTGGCTTGCTTCAATGGGGCCGCCCTTTTTACGGGGCGGAGAGAGGAACACGGACCCCGCATCTCCGTCCCATAATTCATTGGGCTTCAATGGGGCCGCCCTTTTTACGGGGCGGAGAGGATGTGTGTGATGCGCTGGGTGTGCCTGTGCACTTGGTGGAGGATCTCAGTGTACCATTAGCTTCAATGGGGCCGCCCTTTTTACGGGGCGGAGAGAAGAAAGGACAGAAATGAGCGGCGTATTTGATAGGCTTCCCAAGTGGGCTTCAATGGGGCCGCCCTTTTTACGGGGCGGAGAGTCCAGATGAAGGGGGGGACGCTCGACCTGCGTGAGTACCTGCTTCAATGGGGCCGCCCTTTTTACGGGGCGGAGAGACATTTTTTCAGCGACACAGGCTCGACTGAAAACAGCTTCAATGGGGCCGCCCTTTTTACGGGGCGGAGAGAAGGGCCTATCGTATGGACCTGCCAGAGGAGTGGTCAGCTTCAATGGGGCCGCCCTTTTTACGGGGCGGAGAGTGGCAAAGAGAAAAAAAACAATAGTCAAAGAGGCCGCTTCAATGGGGCCGCCCTTTTTACGGGGCGGAGAGACACTTTTCTTTTGTGTCGAGCGCGACGATGTCATAAGGGCTTCAATGGGGCCGCCCTTTTTACGGGGCGGAGAGATGTACGGCAGGGAAGAAACGACCAACAGAAGCCATGCTTCAATGGGGCCGCCCTTTTTACGGGGCGGAGAGCCTTCAAGTGGGATGAGGAGGAGCTCCTCTTCTACGCCTACAGAGAGGAAGACGGGGAGCTGTTGCTTCAATGGGGCCGCCCTTTTTACGGGGCGGAGAGCGGCACGCTCAGCTACCAGAACATCCCCATCCACGTCGCTTCAATGGGGCCGCCCTTTTTACGGGGCGGAGAGTCAACCACCTCTCAACGTGGCATGGGCTCGAAGAAGATCTTTTCTACGCGCTTCAATGGGGCCGCCCTTTTTACGGGGCGGAGAGACATCACATTGAAGCTTGAAAGCGGAACAAGCGGCGCAAGTGGGAAGCTTCAATGGGGCCGCCCTTTTTACGGGGCGGAGAGACACCGGCGCAAGTCCGAGAAATGTGTCGGGAGATTGTACAGCTTCAATGGGGCCGCCCTTTTTACGGGGCGGAGAGTTCGGTGATGGAACCGTGGTTTCATCATCTGTGTAGGCTTCAATGGGGCCGCCCTTTTTACGGGGCGGAGAGTTGGTTTTCGAGAAATTCGGTTCGGCTGTTGCTGGCTTCAATGGGGCCGCCCTTTTTACGGGGCGGAGAGCCACTACACAAGGGTCACAATTGGGGAAATCGAAAGGACCCCACTTACGCTTCAATGGGGCCGCCCTTTTTACGGGGCGGAGAGAGCGGGATTGCTCAAAGAGCTCTGGATATTCGGAATAAAAGCTTCAATGGGGCCGCCCTTTTTACGGGGCGGAGAGACATCAACGAAGAGAACGAGCAAGAGAGACCGGATTTTATGCTTCAATGGGGCCGCCCTTTTTACGGGGCGGAGAGAAAACAAAGGTCTTTGATGGAGGAGTATCTTTCTGTTCTGCTTCAATGGGGCCGCCCTTTTTACGGGGCGGAGAGACTCCCTTTTGGATACGCTGTAGGCAAGGGTGTACTCACGCTTCAATGGGGCCGCCCTTTTTACGGGGCGGAGAGAGGTGAAAACCAGAGCGGTTATAGGTCTTTGTTCAAATTCCCGAAAAAAGAGTTTGCTTCAATGGGGCCGCCCTTTTTACGGGGCGGAGAGTCGGACTTATTACAGTATCGAGTATTTGAAACAGACAAGGCTTCAATGGGGCCGCCCTTTTTACGGGGCGGAGAGAGGAAAACGGTGATAGGTTCCGTGACTTGGTTGCCAAATTATTCTTGCTTCAATGGGGCCGCCCTTTTTACGGGGCGGAGAGTTTGACGTGTATCGTTGGTAAATCACCAGCGCACTCGGGCTTCAATGGGGCCGCCCTTTTTACGGGGCGGAGAGTTTCAATGAGCCGTTGAGCCCTCTTCTGCTCCCCATTGTGGCTTCAATGGGGCCGCCCTTTTTACGGGGCGGAGAGGGCTTACTTCCAAGTGTACACACCCAAAAGACTTTTTTCATCATATGCGAGCGTCTCACTTTTGCAACCCTTTTTTGCACTCTT